>Ga0154339_1022_pt3 | contig 34057 bp, 32 predicted proteins | sample RifGroA2_FD_115867 | JGI IMG/M metagenome (GOLD analysis project Ga0154339, IMG submission 115867) | Omnitrophica WOR_2 bacterium GWA2_47_8
AAGCCGGATGTCATTCTTTTGGATGTTTTGATCAACAATAAACCGTCGTATCCCATCATTATTCAACTGAAGAAAACACCCGCGTTCAAAAATGTACCCATTGTGATCTATAGTAATTTAGATAAGGCCAATTTAAAGGATGTGTCCATCTCCCAAAGGGCCGTGGAGATCAAGGCCGCTCAAAAGGCCTGCCTGGAAGCCGGCGCGACGGAATCCGTGGGTGGTTTTGAAGAGACCGCGTTCTTAAAGACGATCGAAAAATATTTTTAGATCTTTATTATTGCTTGAGCAGTGATTTTTGAAGATGAATTTGGAAAAGATCTTATCTTTTGTCTTTTTTCTCTCCGGATTTTCCGCCCTTATCTATCAGGTCGTCTGGCAGCGGCTTTTGACGCTGTATTACGGCGTGGGAGCCGTCTCGATCACCCTTATCGTCAGCGTTTATCTGGCCGGATTAGGGATCGGGTCTTTGCTGGGCGGTCATCTTATCGAACGGGTTAAAAGAAAGGTCAACTTTTATTTCCTCCTCGAATTCCTGATCGGCTGTTTCGGGATCGTGAGCATCCATTTCCTTAAGTATGTGGGAGAAAGAACGGCCGGTGCGGATTATAGGCTTGCCTTTCTTTTTATGTCCTTGTTTTTACTCCTTCCGACGACGTTGATGGGAATGACCCTGCCGGCCTTAACCAAGATATTCAACGGTATTATCCATGACTTCAAAAAAACGGTAAGCTTTCTTTATTTTATCAACACCCTGGGGGCGGCTTTAGGCGCGATCATCAGCAGTTATGTATTGATCACCTTCGGAGGGTTTGATACCGCGGTCTATACGGCCGCGGGGATCAATTTTATCTTGGCGGCTTTGATCTTTGGCTGCCGGGGCAGGGAACCATCGCTGAGTTATAAGAAAGAACCGGCGGCGGTCAAGGGAAAGCCGTTCGTTAGGCTGGCGTTTGTTCTGATTTTTGTAACGGGATTTTTTGCCATCGGATTTGAGATGATATGGTTTCGGGTCATAGGCGTCCTGGTGAAAGAATCGCCGTACGCGTTCTCAAGTATTTTGGCGGTTTATTTGCTCGGGATAGCCTTGGGAAGCCGTTGGGTCAACCGTTATTTAGACCGGCACCCGTCGGTTGACCAAAAGAATTTATTGTTTTCTCTGCAAGGGCTGCTGGGCTGTTCGATCCTTGTGATTTTCTTGGGATACTATTATCTGACCTCCAAGACATCCTTTTATTATTTTACGGATGTCTCGATGGCCTTTTATCTTCACCCTTTTGTCAAGATATTGAATGCCGAGATGTTTTCTTCCCTAAATAATTTTTTAAACGGGGTTTTTGCCGTCTTCGATGTGTTCTGGTGGCCGCTCTTTTTTCTGTTCCTGCCGACCTTTTTAATGGGGGCGAGCTTTCCGTTGTTATCAAGCCTGGCCTTAAGCGGCGACAAGGAAGGGAAAGTTATCGGAAGAGTTTATGCCGCTAATATCTTAGGCTGTGTGCTGGGCGGAGTGGTTACGGGTTTTTTTATTTTGCCGATGGTAGGAAGCGAGAGGGCCATCTTGGCCTACGCCAGCTTGATATTGCTGATGGGTGTTGGTATCGCAAGAATCGGAAAGATAAAAATTGATCTGATCTCTCGGGTTTTATTTGTTGGCGCGCTGATTGCAGGGAGTGTGCTTTTGTTCCCGGGCAAGGGCGAACTTTATAAACTCATGCACAAACCGTATGCAGAAAAGGAAATGTATATCGATGAGGGGGTCAACGGGGTGGTCGCCACCATAAAAAACGATTACCAGATCGTCACATATTTAAACGGCATGAGCCATGGAGGGTATCCCGGATACAGGTTTTATGCGATCGCTTTAGACGGCTTGAGCCAATTAAGAGCGGCAAAAGATGTTTTAATTATCGGCTATGGGACCGGTTCAACAACTGAGACGGTCTTAAGTGACCGCACAGTAAAAAGTGTTGCCTTGGTCGAGATCAACCGGACCCTTATCAAGAGTTTAAGCCGGTTTGAGGTCTTTAAAAATATGCTGACGGACCCGCGGGTTGATCTGATCATCGATGACGGCAGGCGTTACCTTTTAAGAACAGATAAGAAGTTTGACCTGGTCCTGATCGACCCCTTGCGGACAACGTCCAGTTATAGCAATAACCTTTACTCCAAGGAGTTCTTTGAACTGGTTCGAAGCCATTTAAACCCGGAAGGGGTCTTTGTGGTCTGGATGGATGAGTTTAATATCCTGCCGTTGACCTTGTCGGAGGTTTTCCCCTATGTTGAATTCAGGGCCTGGAATTTTTCCGCTTATTGCATGGCTTCCGATCAGGCTATGGTTAGAAAGGACAAAAGATTTTTAAATATTTTGTATACTTTGCCGGAAGGGACACAAAAAGAGGTCAAGGTTTCTTTGCCGAATAGGAAAGCGGACCAAAAAGAGTTTCTGAAGATAAGAGATTTTTATCCGATCAATACGGATTTTAAACCTTCTGCCGAATATTTCTTAAATTATATAATTTATCAGTAACGATAATGAGTTGGATTCTATATAATAGGTGACATGTACTTATTTTCCCTGAATATTATCAGAGGTAATAACCCCAACTTCCTTGAAATTATTCAGAAGAAGTTGGGACGTCCTTGCTTTCCCTAAATTTTAGAGGAAGCAAGGGGTACTTATCCCAATTTCATCTAAATAATAATTGGGTTAATTAAAGGAAAATTGGGATGCGAGCGATCACAATATCCAATTTAACCAAAGTTTATAAGAACGGCGTGCGCGCGCTTAATAACGTGAGCCTCGAGGTCGAGCAGGGAGATTTTTTTGCGCTGCTGGGGGCTAACGGGGCCGGGAAAACGACCCTGATCGGGATCTTGACCAGCATTGTCAATAAAACAGCCGGGAAAGTTCGGGTCTTTAATTATGATCTGGATACCCACGAGACCGAGGCCAAAAAGACCATCGGCGTTGTTCCGCAGGAGTTTAATTTTAATATGTTTGAAAGGGTCCTGGATATCATCACCACCCAAGCGGGATATTTTGGGATCGAACGAAGGGCGGTCCTGCCTTACGCCCAGGAATTGTTGACCAGGTTAGGGCTTTGGGAAAAAAGAAATTCTCCCGCGCGCACGCTTTCCGGAGGGATGAAGCGAAGGCTGATGATCGCCCGGGCTTTGATCCATCAGCCGAAACTATTGATCCTGGATGAGCCTACGGCCGGTGTGGATGTGGAGCTGCGTTATGAGATGTGGGAATATTTGCGCAGTTTAAACAAGAACGGCGTCACGATCCTTTTGACCACGCATTACCTGGAAGAGGTGGAACAGATGTGCCGTCACGCCGCTATTATCAAAAAAGGCGAGATCGTCATCAACGACAGGGTGAAGCATTTGATGCAGCAGGTGGAGAAGGAAATATACACCGTGGCCGTTAAAGAATTAAAACCGTTGAATATGATCAATGATTTTAAGATCACCACCATCGATGACCACACGTTGGAAGTTGAAGTCAATCGAACCCAGACCTTAAACGCCTTTATCGCCCAGCTTTCGCAATTAGGGATCATTGTCACCGATATCAGGCCGCAAGGGTTCCGATTAGAAAAAATATTTTTGAATTTATTAAAGAGCGATAGGAAGGCTTGATGCTTACCATGCTGAATTACGTCGCTTTAAAAACGATCGTTCGTAAAGAAGTCATCCGGTTCATGCGGATCTGGCCGCAGACCTTGCTGCCGCCGATCATCACCCAGGGGCTTTATTTTGCGATCTTTGGGAAATTTATCGGTTCGCAGATCGGCCAGGTCCACGGGGTCAGTTATATGGCCTTTATCATCCCCGGGTTAGTGATGATGGCGGTGATCAACAATTCGTACGCCAATGTCGTGAGTTCTTTCTTTGGGTCCAAATTTCAGCGTAACGTTGAGGAGGTCATGGTTTCCCCGACTTCGAACTGGGTCATTATGGCCGGTTACTCCATCGGCGGGATCCTGCGCGGCCTGTTGGTGGGGCTGCTGGTCTTTATCATTTCCACCCTTTTTGAACACCCGGTCATTTTTAATTTCGGGATCATCCTTTTGTTCATCCTTTTGACGTCGCTGGTCTGTTCCTTGGGCGGGCTGCTGAACGGGATCTTAGCCACTAAATTCGACGATGTTTCGATCTTTCCGACTTTTATCTTAACGCCGATGACGTATTTAGGCGGAGTCTTTTATTCGATCCACAGCTTGCCGGAGGCCTGGCAGAAAATTTCGATGTATAACCCCATCCTCTATATGGTCAACGGCTTTCGATACGGTTTTTATGGGTTTACGGATGTGAGCCTGGCTTTGAGTATCTTTCTTTTATGCCTTTTAAACGTTGTTTTAGCGGTGCTTACATTGGTGATGCTGAAAAAAGGCATCGGTCTTAAAAGCTAAAATCCAAGAACGCAAGCTTTTGTCTTGTTTTTGAAGGTTTTCCTGGGTAAAATAAAAACGCTATGAACCCGCCGTACACGGCTAAAAAGATCCTTATCATTGACGATGATCTGACGACCATTAAATTGGTCGAGTCGCGGCTTTCGGCTAACGGCTACCTGGTCATCGCTTTAAGCGAGGCAGCGCTTGGATTGGAAGCCGCCTTCAAACAAAAACCGGATCTGATCGTCTTGGACGTGATGATGCCTATCGTCAACGGTTTTAATTTTTGTCGTCTGCTCAAAAGCCAGGAAGAGCACCGGCACATCCCGGTCATCCTGCTGACGTCCCGTTCCGAGGACAAGGACCGGAAGATAGGCCAAGAAGTAGGGGCCAATGCCTATTTGACCAAACCGGTCAACGCCGACGAACTTTTGAACACAATCAAAGAACTTTTAATGAACAGCCGGTCGTGAAAAAATAATCCATGGAGAAAATCATTTCTTATTTCGAAAGTGTCGGACGAACGGTTAAAAATTGGATCATTATCTTCGTTGAATTCTCCCAGCTGGTGGCCCAGACCATTTACTGGATCTTCTGGGGGCCCTCCCGCAGCAAGCCTGTCAAATCAAAATCTGTCTTCGAGCAAATGGTCTTTATGGGGGCCAAATCCATCATCATAGTTTTTTTCGTGACCTTTTTTACCGGGGTGGTCTTGGCCATGCAGTCCGCCTATCAATTGGAGAAAATGGGCGCGGTCATGTATGTGGCGAGTTTGGTGAGCATTTCCGTCTGCCGTGAATTAGGGCCGGTCTTAACCGCGCTGGTCTTGGCGGGGCGCATCGGTGCGGCGATCACCGCCGAGATAGGCTCCATGAATGTTAACGAACAATTGGAGGCCCTGGATGCGATGGCCATTAACCCTATCCGGTTCTTGATCGTGCCTAAATTTTTGGCCTTATTTTTTATGCTGCCCTGTTTGACGGTCATCGGCGATATTTCGGGGATCTTCGGCGGGTATCTGATCGGGGTTTATAATTTAAAGATCAATTCCGGGCTTTTCATCCAAACGGCCTTTAAATTTTTGACCCTTAAAGACATCTATACGGGTTTAACAAAGGCCTTTATTTTCGCCATGATCATTTCTATGGTGGGAAGTTATCAGGGCCTTAAAACTTCCGGCGGGGCCGTGGGTGTGGGGCAGGCGACCACCATCAGCGTGGTGACGAGTTTCATTTTAATTATCCTGGCGGATTGTATCATGACCGGGATCTTTTATTTTTCGAACCTATGAGCGAGCGAAAAGTCATTTTGGCGGTCCAGAACATCACGAAGTCTTTCGGCGGCCGTAAGGTCTTGGATGGCATTTCAGTGGAAATTTATCAGGGGGAGATTTTTGTTATCATGGGAGGGTCAGGCTGCGGAAAAAGCACATTGTTAAGGCATATGATCGGCTCCATTAAGCCGGATTCGGGCCGGGTGTTATTCGACGGGAAGGATCTTTCGAAATTAAGTGAGGCCGAAGAGGAGAAAATGAAACGCCGTTTCGGGATGTCGTTTCAATCCTCGGCGCTTTTGGATTATATGAACGTTGAAGAAAATGTGAGCCTGCCGTTAAGCGAGCATACGAGTTTGGACCCCAAGGTTATCAGTATCATTGTTAAAATGAAATTGGGGCTGGTTGGATTACAGGGGTTTGATCATCTGATGCCGAGTATGCTCTCCGGCGGGATGAGGAAACGGGTAGGGCTCGCCCGCGCCATTGCCATGGACCCCGAGGTGGTTTTTTATGATGAGCCGACGGCTGGTTTGGACCCGGTTGTCTGCGCGGTAGTCGATAAACTTATTGTGGACCTGAGCAAAAAACTCCTTTTGACCTCGGTCGTGGTCACGCATAACATGGAAAGCGTGTTCCGTATCGCGGACCGGGTGGCGATGTTGCATAAAGGCAAGGTTTTGGAAATAGGAACACCGGAGCAGATCAAGAATTCTAAGAATCCGATCGTTCAGCAGTTTATTAAGGGCGAGATCGAAGGCCCGATTAATGTGATCGAGGAATAAATGAGACCCAAACTTATGAGGAGCAAAAATGAAATTAACTAATGAAGCAAAGATCGGGATCATGGTGGTCGGTGTTTTGGTGGCGTTATTTATTATTACCATCAAGGCCAGCGATTTTAGTTTTCGGGAAAAAGGTTATGAACTGATCGTGCATTTTAAGAACATTGACGGGGTGGATAAGAACGCGCCGGTCAGGCTCAATGGCTTTGAGGTAGGGACCGTTAAGGATATAAAGATCCTCTATGGTGATGATCCTAAGATGGAATTGACCCTCTTGATCAACGAGGGGGTTAAGATCTATCAGGGGACCGAGGCCTATGTGAAGAATTTAGGGTTATTCGGCGAGAAGTATATCGGATTGACGCTGGGGGACGCGGGCAAGGAGTATGTAAGCCCGGGTTCCGTTGTGATAGGTGACGAAGCGGCGAATTTAGATAAGATCATGGCGGATGGCGAGGTGATCGCGACCAATTTAAAAGAGATCTCCGCTGAAGTCAAAGAACGGCTTAAGGTCAATAGCGAGAACATTGACAGCATCTTGGCCAATTTAAAAGTCACCTCGGAGCATATGTCATCATTAACTACAAATTTGGATGAAAGGCTTCAGGTTAATAAAGGCCACATTGATAGTATCATGGCGAATATGAACTCTGCGGTGGAGAATTTTGACGAGATGAGTTATGACCTGAAGTTAAATCCCTGGAAGCTGATGTACAAGGAACGAGAGAGAAGGAAGGAAGAGACCAAATAGATGGTTAAGAGAAATTTAATGGTCGTGATGCTTGCGCTATTTTTGAGCGGATGTTCCTATATCCCGTTCTTTTCAAAGGGGAAAGAAGAGGCGTCCGCTTCGTCCGCACCATCGGTGTATGCCAACAAGGTGGTTTTAAATAAGCGCGATGCCTTAAAAGCGGCGCAGGACTTTATGGTAAAAGAAGGCTTGGACCAAGAATTTGTAAGCAGAAAGGTCACGAAAATCAAGAAACTCGCCACCCAAGAGAAGAGCCCGCGTTGGGTTTGGGAGGTATATTTTGAAAGTAAAGAGGACGCAAATTTAAAGTTTTGGAAAACTTCTCCCTTGATGGTGCAGGTCGATGCCGAGACCGGCCAGGTCTTAAATTGGGGTCGAAGGTGATTTTTGTGTTGATTTGCAAGTAAAGTTTTCCAAAAAATATGTCTAAAAAATTGAACCTTTTCCGTTTTTCTCCTTCCATTTATCCATAATTCATTCATATGCATATAGTTACAGTAATTTAAGCTTAATTTGTTTACTTCAAATATAAAAAAAGAAACGCTTTCTTGGCGGCTCTTGTAACTACTTGTGTCCCAATGCCATAGTGCTATAATTTGAGTAACAAGGCGGTTGTACAGCTGTAGATCGGGTTGTGCCGCTCCACATCAGTTGGCAATATGTCCAGACATCGAGCTTATGCGGCTTTTAGGGTCTGGATTTATTTTTTTAAGCAGAAGATTGTCGTCACTTGTATCCAGCTATTTCCCCAGAGTTGGATGCAAAATGGCTGAAGAAAGGAGGGGAGAACAATGGAGACAATAAAAACACTACTGATTGATCCTTTTCTTGAATTGTTAGGCCAAGTCGCCGGGTTTATCCCCACTTTGGTCAGCGTATTATTTATCTTGGTACTCGGCATCCTACTCGCACGCGTATTACGGGATGTCGTGACAAGATTCTTGAAAGAAATCCGCTTCGATGGGATTGCTGACAAACTAGGGGTAAGCGACGCTTTGAAGAAAGGCGAAGTAAAACCTGGTTTCAGTGATCTTATTGGATCGCTATTATATTTGATCGTTATGGTGATCTTTGTCATTATGACGATTAAATTAATTGGTCTAACGATGATGACCGATCACGTCAGCGCTATTTTGGGATACATTCCTAAGGTATTCTCAGGCGTTATTATTTTGGTTTTAGGTATGGTATTGGCGAAGATCGCCGCCAGCATTGTGCATATTGTTGCACATCTGACTGGTTCACCTAATCCAAAATTAATGGAACGTATCACCAAATGGGCCGTACTTTTGTACGTGGTCATTATGGCGATTGGCGAATTAGGTTATGGTCATCTCCTTGTAGGTCGTTATTTCGATATGCTTTTTGGCGGCATTGTGTTTGCTTATGCCTTAGCCTTCGGGTTAGGCGGCAAAGATAAAGCTGCGAAGTATCTCGACAAAAAGTAAGAAATACGCCTATCAAGGCAAGAGCTGTATTGGGGCCCACCCCTTCGGGGTGGGCCCCTTAATTTTCCACTTTTTTTCTCAGATATCCTTATACCGCATTGAAAATTTTGCTATAATTCTAGAATACTCAGAAGACCTGTATGAAAAAACTTTCCCACTCTCAAATTGTCACGCGTCAAAAGGCCAATATGAAGGAACCTCGCCTTTCCTTTTGCGTTGTTCTTAATAACATCAGAAGCTTATTTAATGTCGGCTCTATTTTCCGTACCGCTGATGGGGCAGGCATTGAAAAGATATGGCTTTGCGGCATCACCGGCTATCCGCCGGCGGCGGACATTGCCAAAACCGCCTTAGGGGCCCAAGAACGCGTGCCCTGGGAGTATACAGCCTCGGCTTTGGATGTTATCAGAAAATTAAAGAAGAAAGGCTATCAAATTGTAGCCCTTGAGCAGACCACAAAGAGCATCCCCCACCATGAATTTAGGCCAAGGAACAAGGTGTGTTTAGTGATAGGACATGAGATCACCGGTGTCCATGACGATGTGGTCGATCTGTGCGATGCCGCCATTGAGATCGAGATGATGGGTGTTAAAAACTCTCTCAATGTCGCCGTTGCCTTCGGCATTGCCGCGTATCATATCCGGCATTGCCTCTTAAAAATATAAATATATTCTTCCAAAAGAATATTTTTTCTGTTATAAATAAAAGAGAATTGAATTTTAGCTTTTAAAAAAGGAGCTACCGTATGTCTGAAGCGATCAAAGTCCTTTTTATTGATGATGAACCCGATCTCTGTGAGATGGTCAAATTGGCCCTGGAGGGAAAGGGAGGTTATTCTGTTACGACCACGACGGACCCGACCGCGGCCGAAAGCCTCTTCACGCAAACCCAGCCGGATATCGTCATTTTGGATAATGTCATGCCTAAGTTAAGCGGGGGAGACGTCGCAAAGAAATTAAAAGCCCTGATGACGGAAAGAAAATTCCCGGTCATCATGATCAGCGGAAAAGGCGAATTTGTTTACCTTAAAAAAAGCAAAGAATTTAAATGGATGCCGAACGCCCCTGCTGTCAAAACACGAGGCCCTCTTCCCGATATCAAGAATTCTGAAGAATTAGCCAAGCATTACGGTGTCACCCGCTATGCTACTAAGCCATTTACCGTCGATTTTCTCATTGAGGCGATGGGAGAAGAGTTGGCAAAATTTGTCGTACGCAAAAAAGACGAAACCGACGATACGCAGATCATTTGATTTTTTATGATAAGGATACTCTTTATAGCTTTAATGGTCTGGGCGGCTGTGGCATTGTGCGCCACGCTCCTTGACCGCGGTTTTTATATCTGGCTTCTTAGTCAAGCCAGGAAAAAAGGTCTTTACCCTTTTAACAAACCCACCCTTGATGATGTTAAGGAACTGCTCCGCAGAGGGGATAAACTGCTGGCCATCCGTCTTTATGGCCAGATATACCGGCTAAATCACAAACAGGCCGCGTTAGAGGTAGACCTCCTGGAAAGAAACCTGGATAAAAATAACACCTCCAGGCCTTGATCGGGAATGAAAGAGCCCCGGATCGTTATTTTTTCATCATGAACGTCGCTGTTTTGGGAACAGGTCTCATGGGGTATCCAATGGCCGAGCGGCTTCTTCGGGCTGGCCATCGGGTCATTGCCTTTAACCGCACGGTTAAAAAGGCCACGCCCTTGAAAGATCTGGGTGCGGCCGTTACGAAAAGCCCTAAAGAAGCGATAGAACACTCCCAATGCATCATCCTCATGCTCGCCAACGCCGAAGCTATCCAAACGGCATTATTTTCTTCAAAAATTCCTTTAAAGAATAAAACCATTATTCAAATGGGCACCATTTCTCCCGAGGAAAGCAGAAAATTCCATAAAAAGATTATAAAGCAGGGCGGACAATATCTGGAGTGCCCGGTTCTCGGTAGCCGAAAAGAGGCCCGGGAAGGGACTTTAATTTTGATGGTGGGAAGTACCCTTAAGCAGTTCAAACAGTGGAGGGGCCTTCTAAGATGCTTTGGCCCAGCACCGAAGTGGGTCGGCACAGTGGGGAAAGCGGCTGCGCTTAAACTCGCCTTAAATCAGATGATAGCCTCTATGATCTCGGCCTTTGCCTTAAGCCTTGGGTTTGTTAAGCGTCAAGGCGTGAAGGTTGATGATTTTATGGGGATCTTGCGTAAAAGCGTTCTTTACGCGCCTACTTTTGATAAAAAACTTCCGCAAATGCTCAAGGCGGATTACATGAATCCAAACTTTTCAACCCGCAATATGTTAAAAGACGTTAATCTTTTTCTAAAGGAAGCGAAATCCAAAAGGCTTGCCATCCCAGCCCTCCAGGGAATACGCGGGATCCTTATTAAGACGATAGGGAAGGGGTTTTCCGACGATGATTATTGTTCCATTTTTGAAACTATCTCTCCCCGCAAATAGTTTTATCAGAAATTCATCTTTGACTTATTAAGTTCATTTGGCTATAATTTAGACAAATTGGAAGCATGGGGCCGTCCCCCTTTTTAAAAGAGGGGACGGCCCCATGTATTTATAAAACTATGTGGACAAAAAAAAACTTACAAGCATTGACCCAGGAAAAAATGGGCGATTACCGTTTTGTCGTTGCCTCTAATCGGCAGCCCTATGTGCACAGTTTTTCTAGAGGAAAAAAGATTGGATGGCAGCGCGGTGTGGGCGGTGTCATAAGCGCGCTTGACCCGGTGATGCAGGCCTGTCAGGGCTTATGGGTCGCATATGGTAATGGCGATGCGGATCAAAAGGTCACATCCAAAGATGGAAAAGTGAAAGTTCCTCCGGATAAGCCTTCTTATCTGTTAAAACGGGTCTGGCTTAACAAAGAGGAGGAAATGGGTTATTATTACGGCTATTCGAATGAGGTCCTGTGGCCGCTGTGTCATATGGCGTTTAAACGCCCGGTTTTTCGGCAGGAAGACTGGGAGTATTATAAGCGTGTTAATGAAAAATTTGCAAAGGCTATTGTAGAGGAAATCAACGGCAAAAAGGCCTTTGTCTGGATCCAGGATTACCATTTATGCCTTTTGGCTAAATATTTAAAGCAGCTGGCTCCGTATCAGATCATCACCGCCCATTTTTGGCATATCCCTTGGCCCAGCTATGAAGTCTTTCGTATCTGCCCTCAGAAGAAAGAAATCTTGGAAGGTCTTTTGTGCAATGATCTGCTGGGATTTCATACCCGCTATCACTGCAATAATTTTTTAGATGTGATCGACCGCGAGTTGGAAAGCAAGATCGACCGCGAAAGGGAGTCTGTTGTTAAGAACGAACACGAAACCTTGATACGCTCATATCCGATCAGTGTGGATTACCAGGGGATACAGACAATGTCGGAATCATCCGAGGTAAAGGCTTTCCAGGATGCGTTGGTCGAAGAGTTTCAGCTTTCTGGTTTGAGGGTTTTGGTGGGGTTGGATCGCATTGACTATACCAAAGGGATCCCCGAGAGATTGCTGGCCATCGATCGATTGTTGGAAAAACATCCTGAATTGAGAGAGCAGGTTGTCTTTTTGCAGATCGGGGTCGTGACCCGGCTGCATTTGACCCCGTATAAAGACCTTAATGACGAGATCAATGCCTTAGTTGAGCAGATCAATTGGAAACATTCCACGCCCGGCTGGAAACCGATTATTTTTGTCCGGCGGCATTTTTCGCTCATTGAACTCTTGGCCCTTTATCGGATCAGCGAGGCAGGGATCGTCAGCTCTCTGCACGATGGGATGAACCTGGTGGCCAAGGAGTACGTCGCCAGCCGCACAGACGGCAAGGGGATGTTGGTCTTGAGCCAATTTACCGGGGCCGCACGGGAATTGACGGATGCTGTCTTGATCAATCCGTTTGATAAAGAACAGTTCAGCGACGGCCTTTATATGGCCCTTTCCCTTGCGGAAGAAGAACGCAATAAACGCATGACGAAGATGCGTGAAATACTTCAAAATAATAATATTTATCGTTGGGCAGGAAAAATTATCTCCGAACTATTAAAATTCGAGTTTGCAGAATGAAACTTTCCTCGGCTACAGTAAAATGGTCTGCGATCGAAAAACGCCTTAAAGAAGCGGAGTATTTTTATCTTTTTCTGGATTATGACGGGACGTTAACTCCCATTGCCGCGACCCCGCAAGAGGCCGTGTTATCGCCGGAAGTGAAAGGCCTTTTGCAGAAATTATTAAAATGCCCTCATTGTAAACTTGCTATTATCACCGGCCGGAGTTTGGATGACATCAAAACCAGGGTGGCGCTTAAAAATGTCGTTTATGTCGGCAATCATGGGTTTGAGATCGAGGGCGGGGATCTAAAGTTCAATAGTTTAATAACCCCGAAGCTGCGCAATATTTTTGAAGAGATCAAAAAAGAAGTTAAGGGGTTGTCGGTTGAGATGAAGGAGATATTAATTGAGGATAAACGGGCGACGTTAAGCATTCACTATCGTTTGCTCGATGAAAAGCGCTTTCCTTTATTCTTAAAAGCCGTCCGAGAAATTGTTAAGCCATATCTTGAGCAAAAGGAAATACGCTTGACCGAAGGAAAAAAAGTTATCGAACTGCGCCCGGCCATTGTCTGGGATAAAGGGGAAGCGGTCAAATGGCTTTTAATCAAGGAGGAATTTAATAAGGGTACAAAAAATATTCTGCCCATTTACATCGGGGATGATGCGACGGACGAAGATGCCTTTGCAACGATCGGCCGCCGGGGCATTACCATTATTGTGGGTAAACGCGACAAATCCAAGGCTCAGTATTGCTTGGAAGATACAGAGGATGTCTTCAGGTTCCTGGTCAATATTTTAGAAACGATGAAAGCAAAGGCCTTATGACACCAAAGACAGATGAAAAGAAAGGTTTTCGTTTCTATACGCGGTTAAATCTTTCAGGTTTAACGGGGCTTAAGGCCGCCACCCTGGAAGAATTACTGCAACATATCAAAGAAGTCCCCGGCTCGTGTATCTACCACCATACGCATAGATTTTTGCAACAGCATCAGTATCTGTCTCCTGAACCGCCCAATGATTTTGCCTATTGGGTCACTCATATCCTAGGTGACGATAGGCTGGGAGAAGATCTGGCCAGTATCGATACGGTCCAATTCACGACGATACGCGAATTGCGTGAGAAGATCGTGACCGTCATAGAAGAATACCTTAAAAAGTATCCTTCGGCGAAGCGAAGATTTGTTAACGAAGAGCAGGCCTTTTCTTTTATTAAATCCATGAGTTTTATCTTGCCGACCCACTATATTGCTTCAAACTTAAGAGAATTTATCGAAATTTTGCGCAAGGTCACCATTGACTCGATTTATTTCCATATCTTTGAAGCCCGGCTGAGATTAGAGAAAAAGAGTAATGATTTCTCGAATTGGATCGAAAGTTTTCTGGGTGATAAAGAGTTAGCGGAGAAGATCGCCCAACTCGACCCTTATACGCAGACATTGGAAGATCTGCGCCAAGCGCTTATCCGGATCCTTGAGCGAAAGTTGAAATAATATGATGCCTAAAATCGATGATTATATCCCTATTGTCGGCCAATCGGTGATCGATGACCTTCGTCTTTTGGCCGATCATCTTAAAGGTAAACGCATCCAGCATATTAATTCAACCGCGGTCGGAGGCGGAGTGGCTGAGATCTTAAACCGCATGGTGCCTCTTTTAAAGGAATTAGGTGTTAATACCCATTGGGATGTGATCAAGGGCGGGGAAAAATTCTATGATGTGACCAAAAAATTCCATAACGCGCTTCATGGCAAAGAAGGGGATGTCAGCAACGAGGAACTAGCCACATTCTTAGAGAACGGTGAACGTAATTTAAAGGAAATGGACCTCTCCGCTGATATCGTTTTCGTTCATGACCCGCAGCCCATTACCCTTGTTAAGAAAAAGAAGGAGAATAAATGGATTTGGCGCTGTCATGTCGATGTCTCCAGACCCAATCCCAAGGTCTGGGAATTCTTAGGCAAATTCATTGCGCAATATGACGCGTCTGTTTTTTCGGCTCCGGGATTTTCGCCTCAGCTTTCGATCCCGCAATTCCTGATCGCGCCTTCCATTGACCCGTTAAGTGATAAAAATAAGGAGTTGCCGCCGGAAACGATCGAAGCTGTTTTGCGAAAATATAATATCGTAAAGGATAAGCCGATCGTGACCCAAATTTCCCGTTTTGATTATTTAAAAGACCCGGTGGGCGTCATTGAAGCCTTTAAGCAGGTCAGAAAATATATCGATTGCCAATTGATCTTAGCCGGGGGAACGGCCAGTGATGATCCGGAAGGGCAGAAGGTGTTGGATGAGGTCATGGAAAAAGCCAAAGGTGTCCCGGATGTCCATGTGCTCCTTATGCCGCACAATGATATTGAAGTGAACGCCCTGCAGTGCGCCTCAGATGTTATAGTCCAAAAGTCCATCAAAGAAGGGTTTGGTTTAACGATCTCTGAGGCGTTATGGAAAAGCAAACCGGTCGTTGCCGGCAATGTTGGGGGAATTCCATTGCAGGTGACCCATAAGTATTCCGGCCTTTTGTGTCATTCCGTGGACGGTTGCGCCTTTGCGATAAAACAGCTTTTAAACAGCCCCGCCTATGCCAAAAAACTCGGCGAAAACGGCCGCGAACATGTCCGCAATAATTTCCTTCTCACCCGCCATTTAAAAGAGTATATGCTGCTCTTTCTGTCGTTGTATCATAAGGAAGATGTTGTGTATCTATAGTCGGATCCTTTAAACCGCCCTCTTTGTTTTTGAGGCTGCCATTGACCGCACATCGATCATTTTAAGCTGATTCTCATTGGTAATCTTCTTTGAGCATTGTATACTATCACTGTTGCGCAATTTATCCCTCACAGGAGATCGATCAATATGCTTTTAAAGGACATTTTAATAACGATGCGTCCAAATCAATGGACGAAGAATTTTTTGTTGTTCGCCGGGCTTATTTTTTCCGGAAAAATGACGAACTTGCCCGATGTTCTTGTTTCCGTGCAGGCCTTTATCGTATTTTGCCTGGGCTCATCGAGCATTTACATCCTCAATGATATTATCGACCGGGAAAATGATAGAGGGCATCCTCAAAAGAGGTTAAGGCCCATTGCTGCAGGCCAGATAACGGTCCCGGTAGCGTTGAGCCTGGCGGGCAGTTTATTGATCTTTTCGATCGTCCTGTCGATCCGATACCTTAACGTAGCCTTGATCGACACTTTTTTTACGTATCTTCTTTTAATGGCATGTTACATTTTTGTTTTAAGGCGGGTTGTTATCCTCGATCTTATAGTTGTGGCGGTAGGGTTTGTATTGCGGGCGATCGCGGGTGCGGTCGTTCTGAAAGTTGCCATCTCTCCATGGCTGATGATCTGTACTTTTTTTCTGGCGTTGTTAGTGTTGATGGGAAAGAGAAGGCATGAGATCCTTCTTTTGGGCAAAGAAGCCTATGCCCATAGATCCATCCTCAAAGAATATTCCTTGGGTTTCATCGATCAATTGATCGCGGTCGTGACCTCTTCAGCCGTCATCTCCTATTCGCTATACACATTTTCCGAAGACACGGTTGCCAGGCTGGGGACCAATTTAATGCCTTTGACCATTCCGTTCGTTCTTTACGGGATCTTTCGATATCTCTATCTGACGCATCAACAGAATCAGGGTGGAGCACCGGAAGAATTATTTGTTAATGACAAGGCCCTGTTGGTCAATGGCTTTTTATGGGTTGCCGCCGCTGTCGCAATATTATATTTTACTTGAAATTTTGGTTATGAAAATGTGGGATGCCCTGAAGTATTATAAAACCCAGCCTCTCGCCGTCCGTCTATACATCGCTATCCGCCCGGTTATCGTTGATTTTAACAGGATATTGGGCTTTTTTCCTGCAGATGCTAACTCCATTATGGAGTTGGCCTGCGGATATGGCATTACATCATTTGCAATGGCCAACCGATACAAAGGCACACCTATCCGCTCTTATGATATCGATGCGAAACGCATCGCCATTCTGAATTCGATCAATCCGTACCGTCACTTAAGTTTTCATCATGAGAACATCCTGGATATCCGGGAATTTACGTCCGATGTCATTTTTATGTCAGATCTTTTGCATCATCTGACCTATCCGCAGCAGGAGAATTTGCTTAAGAGGATCCATGCCACGGCACCGAGCGGCGTAGTCCTGCTTATTAAAGATATGGATAAGGGGAGGTATTCCTTCAGGCAATTCTTAAATTACATGATCGATATTCTGCATACAGGGGAATTTCGATTTTCTTATCGTGCAAGGGATTCTTTTGTGGGGTTGTTTACATCCTGCGGATTTAAAGTCAAGAGAACGGTTTATGTTAACAAATGGTTTATCCCATTAAATCACGTTTTTTTTATTCTGGGAAAAGAGTGAGGATGACCATAAAAAGGATTGTTTGTTCCCGTTAGTTTCCTTGTAAGGGTTTTAATCGGGCTGGTCAATAAGTTGATGATCCCAATTGAAGCGAAGATGGTTAAGGGGGGCAGTAATTCGATCCGCATCCTGGGCCCGTCATAAAAGTAAATGAAAGAGATGATGAGGGAGTGGTTAAGAATATAAGCGAGGGGAAGAAAGAAAGGTTTGCAATATTTCCAGGAGTAGTACAGCCCCGGGATAAAGAATATTGAAAGAAGATGAAAGGTTGTTAGGGGGAATGGCAAATAAGAAAGGAAATCATAAAACACATAAGGACTTTCGGGATGAGCCCAAAGGTGTTTTTGTTTTAGTAAGATCAGATGGAGTTCTCTCGCAGGGTTTTTCCTGATCCAATCCAGCCCATATTGAAAATGTTTTTTTTGGCTGTCGATCTCATTGAGTCCTTTTAGTTCCTCCTCTTGCTGTGGTGTATAGCGTAAAGGTCCCTCGGGAATAAATCCGCCTTCAGAGTGGGGATGGTGGGCCATAAAAAAAATAAACCCACCGTTAGAGGAGACAAGTAAGAATTTTTTATGAAGGTTGTGGTTTCTAATGGTCCATGGAAGAACCGTCATGCAAAACGTAAACAGCACGATCAGGAATGCTCGCAACACTCGCTTGAGATCCTTCCGGTTCTCAAGAAAAAACCATATGCCTACCCATGCCCAGAATAATATATTCGCAGGCCTTGTGAGGGTGGCGTGCCAAAGGATCACTGAGGCCAGGAAGAAAAGGATGTTAGTCTTTTGAGGGCTTGCTTGATCGGCCGAATAAAATAGATAAATTGAAAGGATGATAAGAAGCGAACTGAATAGCTCTGTATAGAGGGCTTGAATAATTACAATGCTGTAATAATCAACTGCGTACAAAAATGCCGCTAGCAGCGCAATTTTTTCGCCGTGGGGCATGTCGCGGGTCAATTTTTTGGTCAAAAGAAACAAGATGAGGCAAATAGCTGTCCCAAGTAAACATTGCATGATTCTTGCCACAAAGATGCTGTGACCAAAAAGCGCGTAGATGGCATATAGAAAAAAAGGATAACCGGGCGGCCTCCATGAGCTAGGGGTGTTGGGGTAGTATCCGAATCCTTCTTTGTTCAGAAGATTTGTGGCTATCTGATCATAGCGGACCCCGTCGTACCCGATATCGGCATGCAATGGTTCAATAAATATGACCCAGGAAATCCTAATGGCGAAGGCGAACCATAAAATAAAAAACAACGCTATTAGGGTCATTCCATTTTTGCTAAACTTAAAATGATCCCTGTCCAAGATGCGGTATTTTTTCAGGTTTGCAGTCGCCATATTTTTTATTTTAACGGGTGGCCCGAATCCTTTTTATGAAATTAGCGATTTTTGATTTTGATGGAACAATCACGGCCAAAGATAGCTTTATTGAGTTTATTCTTTATGCGCAAGGCATCGCAAAGACGGCCTTCGGATTTTTTATTTTGTCCCCGGTATTATTGCTATATCATATCAGGCTGATTCCTAATTTTAAAGCAAAGCAGATAGTTTTTAATTATTTCTTCGGAGGGTGGGAAGAAAAGAGATTTAAGTCGATATCGGAATCCTTTGCGCAGGATAGATTGCCGGGATTGATCAGGAAAAGTGCTTTTGAGAAGATCAAATGGCACAAGGAGAATGGCCATGAACTTGTTGTCGTCTCAGCCTCGTTAAACTGCTATCTTGACCCCTGGTGTGAGAGTTATCAGCTCGTTCTTATTGCTACGGGAGTTGAATACAAAAACAATAAGGTGACCGGCAGATTTTCAACGAAAAATTGTTATGGCAAGGAAAAGGTCAGCCGATTATTGGAATTTTACAATTTAGAGAAGTTCGAATATATTTATGCTTACGGGGACAGCGAGGGGGATGAGGAGATCCTCAGGCTTGCCAACAATGCCAGTAAGGGGGAATTCCGGTAACACAAAAATATATCTCCAGGAATGGTCCCGCCGAGAATTACCTCGTTTTATTTAAGCAGGGACGGTTTATAATTCAAAAGACAGATCAGCCAGGTGGCGAGTGGGAAGAAGTGTAAGAATAGTCGAGGCAACACATCAGCAGCAGCCGGTCCCGCCAGCCAAGCATATTCACTCGTTAAAAGCGCCGCCAAGAAGTAGAGCCCAAAGAACATGAAAAGCGATAGGGATAGAAGCCTCGTTTCCGGAGATTTTTCCTTGCCCCATGAGCTAATATAACTTAATAAAAGTAGAAACCAAATAATATTCCAGTCGGAGTTGGGAAATGTGTAGATCAGAAAAGTTTTGGCGATGATGAGGGGGCGATGAAAAACATCTATATTGAAGGCGATAAAATGCTTTCCCAATGGGGCCTGAAAGATGGCCTTCACAATATAAAAACCAGCGGTGAGAACGAAGCTTGGGCCGGAAAATAAAAAAAAGCTTTTTACTTTTTGGTTTAAGGATAAATCCTTTTGATCCATAAGAATTTTTACAAGCAGGGCAATGTGAATGAGCCAGTAGGCTGTGCCTTCGAATTTTACAAAAGTCGCAAATCCGCTGAATAAGCCAGCTAGGATCAATAATCGATAACCAGGCTCCCTCTGCCATAAAATCAAAAGGATCAGCGCAGTGCAATTGTAGTAAAGAAGCGGGAAGTCCGCGTAGCAAATGCCGGCCATGTTAAATAAAAATGAAGATGAGATGAGGAGGATAACACCCGTCAATGACCAAAGATCATCAGTCAATGTCCGTAAGAAATAGTGCTGTATAACGAGATAAGAAAGAAAAGTGAAGGGCAGAAATGATTGAAGAAGGTGGTCCTGCCAGGAACCGATATTAAAGGCGAAGTAGGCTAAGGTAAACGGAAGGTGCAGGGGGTAAGAAAAATGAGGCGCATTTATTATATCTTTTAAAGAGGGATGGAAGAAAAATACTTTAGCTTTTAGAGCGATCCAGGAAAATGTATCGAAGCCGGTAAAGGGGATCGCCCAAACTTTCCAAAAAATAAGCAAGGCGTAGTAGATTATTATAATGGTAAGCAGAAACTTAAAAATCGTTAACGCGGGCTTTGACCTACAAAGAGTTTTTAAGGTTTGTTCGTCCATTGGAGCGGTCTTCAGGTTTTGCGGCTGTGTTCTTCGTGTTTGATATGCATTAAAGAACGAAACACAAATCGTGAGGCCAAGCAGGGGAAGATCGAGGGTTTCTTTGCTGTATGGAATTTTCAGTATCCCGAGGAGGAGCATATATTGAGTTAGCACGCCGAACCCCAGCCCATAGGATAAGGCGACTTTGGGCCAAAATGGAAAGGTCCTGTCGGGGAACAAAAGGGACAGGAAGGCGAAACCCATCAGCCAAGGAATGGATAGGCTCAATATAATATTAAGGGCGTTTTCCAGGATCATTCATGTTCTTTCTTACCGCAAGGGCGCAGAATTCGTTGAATTGTCCGACAATTCGAAAATCCTCCGGCACGGCCAGCAAGGGGTTTTTCTTGTAAAAAATGACCAGATAATCTATGGGGCTGGTTTGGTCTATGCGGATATCCAATTCAGGGTATAAGTAATACGCAAGGATGCGATGATGATACATGGGGGAGGATGCCGATATGTCTAAATCTGTCAAGAAAAGGGCCCTGTGCTCTCCCTGCGTCAATCCTTTGCAAAAGTTTGCGAATAAGAAGGTGTCCTCATAAAGAAAGACCTTTTTCTCGTAAGGGTCCTTATGTGCTAAAATTTCGTAAGCTTTTATAAATTTTCGGTTTGAATACATGGCCCGTATCGGCAAGTACATAAAAAATGTAATAAATGCTATCATGAGTATGGCCCGGTTGAGCGGCATTTTAATTGGTGGGAAATCGCTTTTAATTAGGATGAATTTAAGCACGATAACGCATAGAAGCGAGTTGAGTATACCCTGTCCTAAAAAGAAATAATCTTGAGCCTTATAATTTGTAAATAAAGTGCGCGGATCAAAGGGCATCATGATGGCAAGAAGACTGAAGCACACCAGGGTGATAGAGGTAAGAAAAAGGATGTTAGAAATATTGTAGTTTTCGTCTTTCATGGGGGGCGGATGTATGAACATTTTACCTGAATTTTAGTCAGGGTCAATTGCCCACTTATTAAATAGAGTTTTAGAAGTATTGACAGATCTTTTGAGGGATCCCGTATTTAAAGAAGGTAATCTTCAGTTTTTTATGCCTAAAGTCATCCAGCAGGCCGAAAATTTTAAGCCCGTCAACTCCTCCCAGGGGAAATCTTTTGATTTCCCTGAGATCCGCGTTGTTGAAGCCTCCGCCGGAAGCGGGAAGACGTATGCCCTCGCGAAACGCTATGTTCAGCTTCTCTTGAATTTCTCTTCCGAATCACAAGAAGTCTCCATGAAGGAGATCCTCGCCATTACCTTTACCAACAAGGCCTCTCTTGAAATGAAGCTCAGAATTTTGGAATTCCTAAAGAAGATCGCCTTGGGGACTTTAAGCGAAACAGAACTGCAGAATATGCTAGGGCCTTTAGGGATGAGCCGGCAGGCCGCCAGCCAAAAGGCCTTTCGGCTGATGGATTTTCTGATCCAAAACTATAATTTCTTTCAGGTCCAGACGATCGACAAATTTATCAATACCTTATTGACCGGATGCGCCTTTAAATTAGGCTTCACGGCCAATTTTCAGATCAAGACCAATTCTATCGACTATCTTCAGGAAAGCTTAGACCAGCTGATCGATTCCGCCGCCCAAAACATCAAGCTTAAAGATATCTTCGAAGAATTCCTTCACCATTATTTATATCTGGAGAACCGTTCCAACTGGTTTGCCAAGGATGACATGCTGGATATTTTAAAGACGCTTTTCGCGCAATATAACTGCTATGGTTTTTCTTTTAAGGCCAGTGACGTAAAGCCGTCGGATATCATCAAGAGAAAGCGGCTGATCCTGGACAAGATGAAAAAGTTGCGAGACATATTGCCGGAGACGACAGACAAACGTTTTGTGAAGAGCCTGGAGAAATTTTTAAGTGAGCATAAGAACAGTTTTGATATCGGGGAAGTTTCAACATACTTTCTGCGGGAAGCCCCGCCGGTCAAAGAAAATGAAAAGGGCTTATCTCACATAGAAAAACTATGGGAGCAGATCCGGCGGGAATTAAAAGGGGTGTGTGAAGATGAGGCGTTCTCGATGTTTAACCCGTATATTCAGGCGTTCAGAGAAATGCTCATCGTCCTGCATGCTCTGGCGGTGAAAGAGGATGTCATTTTTCTGGAAGAGCTCAATAAAAGAGCGCGAAAACTTTTCGAAGGCGGGTTCGTGACGGTCCAGGAGCTTTATTACCGCCTCGCGACACGGATACGCCATTACCTGGTGGATGAATTTCAAGACACCAGCCGCCTGCAATGGGAAAATTTAAAAGAATTGGTGGAAGAGGCGGTCTCTTCCGGCGGATCGTTGTTTTACGTCGGGGACCAGAAGCAGGCGATCTACGGCTTTAGAGGCGGCGAGACCGGGCTTTTTGAGGAGGTCAAAGAAAAGTTTAAGACCTCTCCCGTAAGGATCGAGAGCCTGGCCAATAATTGGCGCAGTCAAAAAGCCGTTGTCGAGTTTAATAACCGTATTTTTTCTTCCGGGAACTTGACGAAATTCCTCATCCAAAAGAGCATTCAGGAAGATGAAGCCAAGAAGAAAGACGCCGTCAGTTTTACGGACGAAGATACCGCGCGATTGGAAAATATCTTTAAGGGCGCGCAGCAAACCTATGAACCCGCCAATGACAAAGGACATGTCCACTTCGAATATGTTGATACGGATAAAAAAGAAGACCGCGATTGTCTGGTCCGGGAAAAGTTACTGAGCCTACTGAAGAATTTAAAGGAGCGGTTTGATCATGATGATATCGCGATCTTGACGCGGGGCAACCAGGAGATCGAGACATTGACCGGCTGGCTGTTGCAGGAAGGGATCCAGGTCGAATCGGAACGGACGCTTAATATAAAGGCAAACTTGTTGGTCATTGAGGTCATTTCTCTTTTAAAATTTTTGAACTCACCGATCGATAATGTGAGCTTTGCTTTATTTCTCCTGGGAGACATCTTTCATAAGGCGGTGGGGATCGGCCGGCAGGAATTGCATGATTTTATTTTCGGTCTGCGCAGCCGGCTTTTATCGGAGAAGGACGTGTATGTTTACGCGGAATTCCGCCGGCGGTACCCGAAGGTTTGGGAAGGATTTTTAGAAGGATTTTTTAAGAACGTCGGATTGTATCCTTTGTATGAGCTGGTGGTGAGCATTTACCACCGTTTTCAATGCCTGGATAATTTTCCGGAAAACCAGGGATTTTTTATGCATTTTCTGGAACTCTTGAAGTCCAAGGAAGAAGAATGCAGCGATCTGGCCGCCTTTCTCGATTATTTTGAGAAAAGGGAAGGTGAAGAATTTTATGTGCCGGGCGCGGATACCGAAGCGGTGAAGATCTTGACCATCCATAAGGCCAAGGGGCTGGAATTTCCGGTCGTGATCTTGCCGTTCTTGGGCATGGATGTCCAGCCCGGCAACTCATCGGAGAACAAACAGTCGTATATCTTTGAGCCCGCGAGCGGCCAGGATGTGCATCTGCTGCGGGTCAAAAAAGAATATTCGCTCTTTTCGCAGGACCTTTTTCAGATCTATAAGCGGGAATACAAGAAGGCCTTTATCTCGGAATTGAACAATGTTTATGTCGCCCTAACGCGGGCCAAATTCGAGATGTACGGGTTTATCCCTAAAAAGGTGGGGGGCAGTTTTAATCTGGCGCAGCTTTTGATCCCGCAGGATCTTTGCCGGATAGGGGAGCCCGCGGTTTACCCAAAGGCGAAAGCAAAACGGCAGGCCTTCCAAAAACTTCCTTTAAGCGATTATCACGATTGGCTCAACTATTTAAAAGAAGAATTTATCGACCAGGATGAGCTTAAATACGGGAAGGAAAAATTGACCGGAGAGGTCATGCATTACGCGCTGTCTCTTGTGAAAAATCTGGATAAAGACGATAAAAAGAAGGTCTTTAAGGATATGGAAAAGAATATTACGGCGGAATTCCCGTATCTGGAAGGCCCGGATGAATATGTTCAAAAGGCCAAACAGCTGATCGATGCCAAGGAGCTGAAGGAATTTTTTTATCTTAAGGACGCGGATGTCTTGACAGAGTGTGACGTGGTCAGCTCTTACGGCCACGGCAAAAGGATCGATCGTTTGATCATTAAAGAAAAGGATATTTGGATCGTGGATTATAAATCCTCGCAGGATGCGTTGGGCCGGCAGGAAGAACAGGTCAGGGAATATATTTCGATCATAAAAGAACTGTACCCCAAGAAAAAAGTGAGCGGGTTTTTGATCTATTTGGATAAACTCACGGCACAGGCGGTCAAATGAGCGGGATCGTTACCTACCCTTTTACCGAAAGCTTTATCGATAATCTCATCGATCATATCGATGAGCATTATATTAAGGAAGGCAAAGATCTAAGCCGTTTGGCCATTGTCTTCGGCGGGAAAAGGCCGTCTCTGTTCGTGAAAAGGGAATTGGCCACGCGCCTGAAAAAAGGATATTATTCGCCGCGGTTCTTTACGATCGATGAATTTATCGCCTACACGGCGCGGAAAGAAGAAAATTTCAATTCCGTTCTGGACCTGGATAACTGTTATCTCTTATATCAGCTGATCAAGAAATACACGCCGCAGATCTTAAAGGGACGGGAGACCTTCGCGCAGTTCCTGCCCTGGACGCGGGAGATCCTGCATTTCATCGAACAGCTGGACTTAGAAAGGGTCGAGGACCAGAAATTAAAAGGCATCAAGGAAAGCGCGCAGATCGGGTTTACCGTGCCCGAGGACATCAACCGCTTGCTGCAGGCGATCATCATCCTGCGCAAAAATTATCACAAAGAATTAACGCAGCAGAAAATATACACCCGGGGTTTTCAATATTTAAGGGCGTCGGATATCGTCGGCAAGGCTGATTTCGCGGAATTTGACCAGGTTTTATTCTGTAACTTTTTTTACTTTAACCGCTGTGAGGAGGAGATCATAAAAGATCTGCATAGGCGCGATAAAGCGACGCTTATTTTTCAGGGGGATGAACGCAAATGGCCGGTCTTAAAACGCATAGCCAAAACTTTGAAAACAGAAATTGTGGAAGGCCCGGCGGTTAAGACGCCTTCTTTTGCTTTGAAACTGTACGCCGGGTTCAACGGCCACGCGCAAGTCGCCTGGGTGCGGGAGATCTTAAAGAAAATAAAGAATTTGAAGAACACCGTCATTGTCCTTCCGAACCCGGATGCGCTTGTGCCGCTTTTGTCAGAGATAACCAACCTGGACCAGGATTTTAATATCTCCATGGGCTATCCGCTCAAGCGCAGCAGTTTGTACGCGCTTTTGGAATTTATCTTTAAGGCCCAGGAATCAAAAAAAGAAAAGCGTTATTACAGCCGGGACTATTTAAAGGTGTTAAGTCACCCCTTTATTAAGAATTTAAAGATCACTGACAACTCCACGGTATCCCGCATTTTGATCCATAAGATCGAGGAGATCTTAACCGGCAAAGAGGCCACGGACCTTTCCGGAAGTTTATTTTTTAACCTAAAAGATATGGAATCCTTGGATGATCTATATGTGTTAACGCAGGAGACGCTCAGCCGTCTGGATATTCATATTGACCGTTCCGCGTTGGAAGAGATCTTAAAGACCCTGCATCAGATCTTATTCTTAAAGTGGGAGAAGGTCGGGAATTTTAAACAGTTCGCCGGCGCGCTGGAAGAATTTTTGAATGTATTGGTTGAAAAAAGTTTCCTGCATCATTATCCGCTCAATATCAATATCGCCGCGCGGATCTCCGACATCAAAGAAGAATTCTTAAAGGCGCAATTCAACAAGGAAGAATTCCCACAGGAAGATATCTTCCGGATCTTTGATAGCAAATTGTCCAGGGAGATGGTGGCCTTTAAAGGTTCGCCTTTAAAGGGCCTGCAGATCTTGGGGCTTTTTGAGACCCGGTCTTTGAACTTTGAGGAGGTGATCGTCCTGGATGTCAACGAGGGCGTGCTGCCGTACGTGGTCGTGCACGAACCGCTGATCCCGCGCGAGGTCATGATCAGTTTGGATCTTGACCGGTTGGAGTTGGAGGAAGAGATCCAGCGTTATCAATTCATGCGGCTTATCTCATCAGCAAAGAATGTCCATCTCGTTTATCAGGAAAGCAAGGATAAGGAACGCAGTCGTTTTGTGGAGGAATTGGTTTGGCAGGAGGAAAAACAAAAAAAGGCCGTGGACGCGGTCCCGGTTTCGCGGGCGAGTTTTGAAGTGAAGGTGAATGCGCAGAGAAAGATCATCCCCAAGACCAAGGAGATGGTCGAAACACTCAAGAAGCACACCTTTTCCGCGTCGAGCATCAACATGTATCTGCGCAATCCGGTCGAATTTTATTACAATTACGTTTTGGGATTGCGCGAGCAGGAAGATCTGCTGGATGAACCAGAAGCTCGGCACGTGGGGACATTTGTGCACGAACTTCTGCACGAAAGTTTTAAGCCGTTCATTAATAAGACGCCAAAGATAGACGAGGTTTTCCGCAAGCGGTTCAACGCTGCCTTTGAGAATAAATTTGAACAGACCCTGGCCAAACAGATGCATTCGGACAGTTTTCTTCTATATTCGGTCCTGAAAGAACGCCTGGCGCGTTTTTTGAATAACGAACAGTTTGAGCGGAAGGTGAAGAAGGTCCTCTTCTTGGAGACACGCTTTCAGGATCATTTATCCCTTTCCTGCGGGGACATCAAATTCAGCTACATCATCGACCGGATCGACCAATTGGAAGACGATACCGTCACGATCATTGACTATAAAACCGGCGGTATCGATCAAATGCCTAAAGCTATCGACCGGATCTCCAATGTAAAGCTTTCCCGCGAGTCCATCCGGGATACGGTCGTGTCCTTCCAATTGCCGCTGTATTTTCATTACCTGAACCGGGAGTTCAAAGGCCGGCCCGTTGATGCCTGCCTGTATAATCTGCGCACCATAAAGCTGCATTCTTTTCTGAATAAGAGGGCCAGTTCTTCGAAAGAGGACACAGATCAGGCCTTTTTAAGGGCGTTGGATTTTGTGGTGGGGGAGATATTGGACCCTGCGATTCCTTTTATCGAAGATGCAGAACTCTAAGACCTCCGTTGACTGTTCCTGTCTTTTGTGCTATTTTACCCCGCATAGTTTTTAAGACATTATTATGACAACACATTCTACAGAAAGAACTTCCATGACTAGCGACCGTGTAAAGCAAATTCAGGGTAGAATCTCATCTATTTGCAAGAAGTTAAGAAGAAGTCCCAAGGACATTACCGTCATCGGGGTAACGAAATTTGCCTCTATCGAGAAGATCAAAGAGGCGATCGAAGCGGGTATCACCCATATTGCCGAGAATAAGGTCCAGGAGGCGCAGAAGAAATTCCCGGAATTGAAAGCCGTTTATCCCGGATTGATCTGCCACATGATCGGGCATTTGCAGACCAATAAAGTCAAAGATGTACTTGAAGTGTGTGACATTATCCAATCGGTGGACAGCCTGAAATTAGCCAAAGAGATCGAAAAGCAGGCGCAGAAATTACAGCGTGAGATCGATACCCTGGTCCAGGTCAAGACCTCCGGCGAAGAACAGAAATTCGGGGCTGACCCCAAAGAAGCGCTTAAGTTTATTGGTCAAGTTTCCAACCTTAGGGGGATCCGCGTGGTCGGACTTATGACCATGGCGCCTTTTACCGAGGACAAAGATGTGGTCCGGGGCTGTTTCCGGCAGCTACGCGAAATCTATGAAAAGGCCGAAGTGCAATTTGAAGATTCTCCTAATGTTGTTATGAAATATCTTTCTATGGGCATGACGGATGATTACGATATCGCGATCGAAGAAGGGTCCAATATGGTGAGGATCGGACGGGCGATCTTTCAATAAGGAAATTATGAAAAAAATAGCAATTATCGGCGGCGGAAACATGGGCGCGGCGATCTTTAGCCGTGTGCGGGGGGAATTCTCTGTCTGTGTGTGCGAAGCAAGCGCAGAGCGCCAGTCCTTCTTAAAGCGCAATTTTAAGATCAAAACAGAAGATATAAAATCAGCCGTTAAGAAGAGTGATGTTATTATTCTTGCGGTGAAACCGCAGGATTTTGATCCGGTTTTAAATGAGATCCGCCCGTTTATCAGTTCAAAAAAATTAGTCATTTCGATCGCCGCCGGCGTCACATCCATATATATTGAAGAACAATTAGGAGAAGGGGCTCGGGTTATCCGGACCATGCCTAATATGCCTGCCCAGATCAGTGAAGGGATAACCGCTATTGCCGGCGGAAAATTAGCCAAGCCGGCGGATATTAAATTAGCCCAAACAATTTTTAATTGTGTCGGAAAAACGATCACGGTCGAGGAAAATTTGATCGACGCGATCACGGCTGTTTCAGGCAGCGGGCCGGCGTATGTTTTTCTTTTTGTAGAGTGCTTAATGAAAGCTGCTCAAGCGCTTGGTTTAAATGAGGCGCAGAGCAGGGAATTAGTTTATTCAACCCTTGCCGGCAGCGCGCATCTTTTGGAAAGATCCAGAGACGATGCCGCAACGCTGCGTTCCAAAGTCACATCCAAAGGCGGAACGACCCAGGCCGCGATGGATGTCTTCACGCAATATAATATAGAGAAGATATTCCAGGAAGCTTTGAGCGCGGCTCAAAAAAGAGCAAAAGAATTATCCAAATAAGCGAGAGAACATGACAAAAGTCGGCATCATAGGCGGTAGCGGTCTTTATGAGATCGAAGGTTTCTCTGGAGAAAAAGAAGTCTCGGTCACCACACCTTTCGGGAAAACGTCCGATAAATTGATCACCGGAAAATTAGACGGGGTCAGCGTGGTCTTTTTGCCGCGACACGGCAAGGGGCATCGGATCAATCCGACGGAAGTCAATTACCGCGCTAATATTTATGCCATGAAAGAATTAGGTGTTGATGCGGTCATTTCTGTGACGGCCTGCGGAAGTTTGAAGGAAGCGATCAAGCCTTTGGATTTCGTTGTTCCGGATCAGTTTGTGGACCGCACGAATAAAAATCGCGCCTCGACTTTTTTTGAAGGGGGTATCGTCGCGCATGTGGCGTTCGCTGAACCGTTCTCTGGAGAGATCCGTAAGATCTTGATCGACAGCGCCAAAGGTTTGAAACTGACCGTGCATGAAAAAGGGACCTACCTTAATATGGAAGGCCCGCAGTTCTCCACAAAAGCGGAATCCAATCTTTACCGCAGCTGGGGCATGGATATCATCGGCATGACCAATTTAACCGAGGCAAAATTGGCCCGCGAGGCGGAAATTTCCTACGCGTCTTTGGCCGCGGTCACGGATTATGATTGCTGGCACCCGGAGCATGATTCGGTCACCATCGAAATGATCATTCAGTATTTGACCAAGAACGCGGAGAACGCGAAAAGGATTTTAAAGGCCGCTGTCCCGAAGATCGGAAAATTAAAGGCCTTTAGCGCCCAGGACGCTTTAAAGTTCGCCATTGTGACTAACCCTAAGCTCATCCCAGCCAAAAAGAAAAAAGATTTAGCGATACTGATCGGGAAATATATCAAGTAGTCATGGATTACCAAAAAACCCTCAATTTGCCGCAGACGGATTTTCCGATGAAGGCCAACCTCGTTCAGCGCGAGCCCGCGCTTTTGGAAAAGTGGTACAAGGACGGCCTTTATTTTCAGATCCGCAATAAATCCAAGGGCAAGAAAACTTTTATCCTGCACGACGGGCCGCCCTACGCCAACGGCAATATCCATATCGGCCACGCCTTAAATAAGATCCTCAAAGACATGATCGTCAAATTCCGCAACATGGAAGGATACGACAGCATTTATGTCCCCGGCTGGGATTGTCACGGGCTTCCCATCGAGCATCAGCTTTTTAAGGAGTTAAAAAAGAAAAAAAGTGAAGTCGATACGGTCGAGTTCCGTAAAAAGGCGCATGAGTTTGCCATGAAATACGTCAACATTCAGCGCGAGGAATTCAAACGTTTAGGCGTGTTAGGCGATTGGGAGCATCCGTATTTAACTTTGACCCCGGAATACGAGTATTGGATATTGAAATCTTTTGCCCAGCTGGTTAAAAAAGGATACATCTATCACGGTTTAAAACCGGTCAATTGGTGTTTTGATTGCGAGACCGCCTTGGCGGAAGCGGAAGTCGAATATGAAGACCATACGTCACCGTCGGCGTATGTCAAATTTAAGGTCAATAATCCGCAGGCGTTAAAAGAGATCCCTAAAGGAAAAGATGTTTATCTTCTCATCTGGACGACCACGCCCTGGACGCTTCTGGCGAACGTGGCGGTGGCGGTCCATCCGGCGTATCTGTATGAATTGGTTGAGGTCAACAACGAGATCCTGATCATCGAAAAGACGCTGGTTGAGCGCGTGATGGAAAAAACCGGGATCAAAAAATATTCCTTACTGAAAGAAATCTCCGGAGAGAAATTAAAAAATCTCCTTTATCAGCACCCTTTTGGTATCAAAGAAAATTGCCGTGTCATTACCGTGGATTATGTCACGAGAGATGACGGGACCGGGTTGGTGCACACCGCGCCGGGCCATGGGCAGGAAGATTTTGAGGCGGGCCAGCTGCATAACTTAGAAATTTTGATGCCGGTCAATGACCGGGGCGTTTTTACCGAGCAGGGCGGGCCTTTTAAAGGCCAGCATGTTTTTAAAGCCAATCCGGAGATCATCAATGATCTTAAAAATAGAGGATTTTTATTTTTATCCGAAGACATCCCGCATTCCTATCCGCATTGCTGGCGCTGTAAAAAGCCGATCATCTTTCGCGCAACACAGCAATGGTTTTTAAAGATCGATCATGATAACCTGCGCGGAAAATTAAAAGAGGCGATCAAGCATCGGGTGAAATGGATCCCTGAAACAGGGGAAGAGCGGATCCTCGGCATGGTGACTACGCGGCCGGATTGGTGCCTGTCCCGGCAACGGCATTGGGGTGTTCCCATCCCCGCGTTGTTATGTTTGGGCTGCGGCAAAAAACATAAATTATTCGTCGAGGTCATCGAGCATTTGGCGGATATCGTTAAGAAAAGCGGAAGCGATGCCTGGTTTGAAAAAGATATCAAGGACCTTTTGCCTAAAAATTTTAAATGCCCTGACTGTAAAAAAAGCCAATTCGAAAAAACTTACGATATTTTGGATGTTTGGTTTGATTCCGGAGTCAGCCACCAAGCGGTTGTCAAAGCCATGCTGAAAAAAGAACTTCCCATTGAGCTTTACCTGGAAGGTTCGGACCAACACCGCGGCTGGTTTCAGTCTTCGCTTATCCCGGCCGTTGCCATGGAAGGAAAGCCTCCGTACGCGGCGGTCTTAACGCATGGATTTGTGGTGGATGGCGAGGGCCGAAAGATGTCGAAATCGTTAGGCAACGTCATTGCCCCGCAAGAGATCATGAAAAATAACGGCGCGGATATTTTAAGGCTATGGGTCGCTTCCAGCAGTTATCATGATGATATCCGCCTTTCAAAAGAGATCCTTGACCGGATGGTGGACAGCTACCGCAAGATCCGCAACACCTTCCGATATCTTTTAAGCAATCTTTATGACTTTAATCCGCAAAAAGATGAGGTCAGCTATGATGATATCCTGGATATCGATAAGTGGGCGCTCTATAAACTTAACACGCTGATCCGCGACGTACGGCAGTCGTATGATCTGTATGATTTTGCGAAGGTGACAAAATTGATTTTTGCCTTTTGTAACGAGGATCTGTCCAGTTTTTATCTTGACATCCTAAAAGATCGATTGTATACTTCCCCATCCAAATCAGCGGAAAGGCGTTCCGCGCAGACCGTTCTTTATTATATCTTGACGCATCTGGTGGGTCTTTTGGCACCGGTGCTGAGTTTTACCACAGAAGAAGTTTTCAATTACATGCCCAAGAACGTTCATTCATCCCTGGAATCCAGCGTTCATCTTTTAGTTTGGGAAAAAGCTTCGGCCCATTGGGACAATGAACATATCGCTGAAAAATTCAAGCTATTGATCGATCTAAGGCCATTTGTGCTTAAGGCATTAGAGGAAAAAAGACGGAACGGCAGCATCGGCAGTTCTCTCGAAGCCAAGGTGATCTTTAAAACAGCTTCACAACGCGATCATGATTATTTAAATTCCTTGGCCGGTCTTTTACCATCGATATTTATCGTTTCTCAGGTTGAAATAAAAAAGGTCGCCAGTGTCGAAGAAGGTTTAGGCGAGGTATTTGCCAAGACCGCGGTTGCGGTGGAAAAGGCCGACGGCGAAAAATGTATCCGCTGCTGGGCCTATCGGACCGATATCGGGGTCGATAAAGAACACGCGCAGTTATGCGGGCGGTGTCTTAAGGCGATCAAGGAAGAATCGGGTTTAAAATAAACAATAGTTTTACTTGCGCAGTTTTTTTCCGTGTTTAGAATTAATTAAAGCAATAAGGAGAGATGGTCAATGCCAACAACCAAGAAATTAGATAGAAAAATATTGGATGCTTATAAAAAGACCCTTATGCACATGAAAGAAAAACTTGTGCATGATATCAAGAATATGGCTCATGAATCCGCTGATTCCGAAGCGAATTCTAAAGATGTTTCCGGTCACGCGCTGCATATGGCGGATGTCGCAACCGATATGTATGACCGCGAATTTAATCTCGGCCTTGCCTCTAATGACCGGGAAGTCCTCAATAAGATCGAATCAGCCTTAAAACGGATTTCAGATCAATCTTTTGGTCTTTGCATTGAATGTAGCAAGCTTATCGCTACCGCGAGACTTAAAGCGATCCCCTACGTTGAGACCTGCTTGAAGTGCCAAGAAAAGCTTGAAGGATCAGCAGGACGCCGATAATCTTTTTAAAGCTTTTCTCTTCAAGGTATAGATATAACCTGATGAGAAATCCCGATCGTTCACAAATCGATATTTTCCTCTCCTTGATCACGGTTGTTGTCATTATCTTCCTTGACCGTTTGAGCAAAATCTTCTTTTCTAAGTTGCTTTCCGCAGGCGAATCCTTGCCGATCATTAAAAATGTTTTTCATATGACCCTGGTCCATAATACGGGAATAGCCTTTGGGCTTTTTAAAGATCAGGGTATTGTTTTTATCATTATCCCGGTTATCGCGGTCATTCTTTTGATCTTTAATATTTTTTATTATAAGAACAACAAAGAACTGAGCCGCACCTATATCTTAGGGTTTTCTCTTATATTGGGAGGGGCCATTGGCAATTTAGTGGACCGCATCAACTACGGTTATGTGATCGATTTTATCGATTTTCGTTTTTGGCCTGTCTTCAATATCGCCGATAGCGCCATAACTATCGGCGCCATCATTATAGGGATCAAATGTATCCTATTATCTGCCAAGTAGGCGATTTCGCCATCTATTCGTACGGGGTCATGATGGCCCTGGCCGTTATCCTCTGCAGTATCCTTTTGTCCCGCGATGCAACTAAGATCGGAATAAAAAGCGAAGTGATCTTTGATTTTGTGTTCTGGCTCGTTTTGGGAGGGATCGTCGGGGCCAGGCTTTTTTTTATCATTCTTAATTTGGAATATTTTTCCGTTCAGCCTTTAGAGGTTTTGAATGTCCGCAGCGGCGGCTTGGCCTGGCAGGGCGGGCTTGTTTTTGGGACCATCGCGGGGCTGGCATTTATAAGGGCAAAGAAGCTTCCGCTATTTATCACTCTGGATCTGGCCGCACCATACATTGCCTTAGGGCAGGCGATCGGGCGTTTGGGCTGTTTTTTAAACGGATGCTGTCATGGTAAAGAATCCGACTGGGGATTATTTTTTCCCATACACAATGCCGCCCTTATCCCGACCCAGCTTTTTTCTGCTGCCGGGTTATTCGTTATTTTCTTGGTCCTTAAAAAGTACCAAACGCTGACGCACAAAGAAGGTCAGGTTTTTTTTCT
>Ga0154339_1055_pt3 | contig 28000 bp, 24 predicted proteins | sample RifGroA2_FD_115867 | JGI IMG/M metagenome (GOLD analysis project Ga0154339, IMG submission 115867) | Omnitrophica WOR_2 bacterium GWA2_47_8
GATGGTCATTTTGACCTTTGTCTTTGACCGGTTTCCGGCCAGCTGTTTTTATTTCAAGGATGTGCCGCTTTGGCTGGTAGTGCTTTATTATGCTGTGTTAGGGGCCCTTTTTTGGGTTTTTAAGCACAGAAAGGAGGAGAAAGCGGGGTTATAAAGTAAGATGGCGTCAAATTGACAATAGAAAATAATTATGATAGAGTGGACGCCGTAATGGATAAATTAAGAATATTTATATTTATATTAAGTCTTTTGAGCTTTTCTCCAGCCGTTCACGCCTTTTGGGTTTGGACCCCGGAAACCAACCGATGGATCAACCCTAAGTATAACGTCAAAGAAAACCCCAAGCTGCAGTTGGATTACGCCCTGGAATTTTATAATAGCAAGGAGTATAAAAAAGCTTCCGAAGAGTTCCGTAAGCTTATCAAGCATTATCCCAAGGCCCGGGAAGCCGCCGAAGCGCAGTATTATCTGGGTGTTGTTTTGACCGAAGAGGGCACTTTATTTAAGGCCTTTAAGGAATACCAGCTCGTTATCGATAAATATCCGTTCAGCGAACGCATCCCCGAGATCGTTAAAAAACAATATGAGATCGGCAATATGTTCTTGGAAGGCAAGGGAAAGCGCAGTGAGGTCCTGCAGGCGGTCGTGGGCGGAGATTATGACATCATTGAAGTGTTCCGGACCGTCATTAGGAATGCCCCTTACGGCGAATACGCCGCCCCATCCCAATATAAGATCGGCCTCTATCTTTTGGAAAAAAGGCTTTACCAGGAAGCGCGGGATGAATTCGAAAAAACGATCAATGATTATCCCAATACCGAATGGGCCAAGGCCGCCAGCTTTCAGATCGCCATGTCGGATTCCAAGCGTTCTTCCGACCCGCAGTATGACCAGCAGGTGACAAAGACAGCCGTGGAGGAATTCAAGGAATTTGCCCAAAAATATCCTGACGCGGAATTGTCCGACAACGCGCAGAAACAGATCCAGTCGTTGCGGGAAAAAGAAGCGGAAAATAATTATGTGGTCGCCGAGTTTTATGAAAAACATAAAAAGTTCGACGCCGCAAAGATATATTATTCTTCCATCGTTGAAGATTACCGCGACACGGAATGGGCCAAAAAGGCCTTAGAAAAGATCCAGAAAATAAACTCAAAGGTCAAGTAGAAGAAGCCCCTGTTCATGAAAAAAATTTTCCTTCTTTTGATGTTAAGTTCCTTGCCTCTTGTTCTTCAGGGCTGCGGTTACACAACCGCCTCCACGCTCCCCAGCCATCTGAAGACCATTTATGTCGAACCTTTAAAGAACAGCGTCGATTACACGTCCGAAGCCAAGCGGAACATCTATTTCCCTTTGATGGAAGTCACCATCCGCAATGAGATCATCAACCGCTTCTTATTCGACGGCCATTTGAAGATCGCCAAAGAAGAGAACGCGGACTTGATCCTGCGGGGGGAGCTTGTGAATTATGAACGCAATGTCCTGCGCTACACGGACAATAACGATCCCCTGGAATACCGCATCCATGTTGTGATCAATCTTACGATCATTGAACGGGAGAAAGACGCCGTATTCCTTGAAGAAACCGGTTTTGTCGGTGAGACAACGTATTTTGCGACCGGCAGTTTGTCTAAATCTGAAGCGGACGCTGTTCAGGACGCCATTCTCGATACTGCCCACCGGGTCGTCGAACGAACCATTGAAAACTGGTAACGGAAAATCGGGATGTACTTATTTTCTCTAAATGTTTTTAGATGTAATAAGTACTTATCCCGATTTCATCTCGAGAAATTAGGTAATATTAGAGGAAAATCGGGATGATCTATTGTTTCCTAGGGCAGGATACAAACGCCAAAAGAGAAAAAATAGAAGAAGTAAAAGCCAAACTCTTCAAGTCCCAAGACTATTTTAATTTCGATTACGAAAGTCTGCACGCCCACAAGTTAGACCCCGATGTTTTAAAGCAGGCCCTGATCGCGCTTCCCGTGATCGCTTCTCAGCGCCTTGTTATCATCCGCGAAACAGAAAAATTGAACGCCCAAGGAAAAAGGGTCCTTTTAGAGTTCATCTCCAAAACGTCAGAGTATCTTGTTTTGATCCTGGATTTTGAGGTCGTTGAGAGTAAGGATGAGCTTTTGGCCTCGCTGCGGACCAAAACGAAAATATTCGAGTTCGGCGTAGTGCAAAGAGCCAATGTCTTTGATATGACGCGGGCGATCGGGATGCGTAATTCAACCGAGGCCTTAAGGCTTTTGGATGAACTGGTCACGGCCGGGGATTATCCTCCGCAGATGGTAGGCGCTATTCTGTGGTTCTGGAGCAATAAAGTGAAGGAAAAGATTTCGAAGAAAAAATTTCAGGACGGGCTTGTTTTGCTGCAAGAGGCGGATCTGAACATCAAACGAAGCCGTCTAAAACCTCAATATGCTTTGGAGGTTCTGGTGACGAGGCTTTGTGAGCTGGTTTAGGCCTTGACTTGGACGAGCATCTTGCTTAAACGGCTTTTACGATGAGCGGCTGTTTTTTTGTGCATGATGTTCCTTTTGGCAGCCTTATCGAATTTCTTGTAGAGGGTCTTTAAAAGATTCTGGGCTTCTGGAAGGTTTTTTTCATTAACAAACTTAAGAAATTTTTTGACCGTTTTCCGCAGATCTGTCTTGATATCCATGTTGTGCATGGTATTTTTACGGTATTTGCGTAACGCTTGGATTCCGGATCTTCTTTGTGGCAAAGGTACTCACTCCTTTCTTACGCTTAAAAAATTTTGTGAAGGCATAAATATAGCAGAGAGGCTATAAGATGTCAATGGATAAATCCGCGCAGGGCGAATCTCACCGTGGGCTCATCAAGTCCGTCTCGATCGTTTCTTTGGGGACCTTAAGTTCCCGGATCTTAGGGTTTTTACGGGATGTTATCCTGGCCAGGTTCTTAGGGACAGGGTTTAAGGCGGATGCCTTTTTTGTCGCGCAGAAGATCCCTAACTTGTTTAGGGACTTGGTCGGCGAGGGCGCCACGAATTCCGCCTTTGTGCCGGTTTTTTCCGAATATGTCCATACGAGAAGCAAAAAAGAACTGCTGGAATTTATCAGCGTTATTTTTATTTTAGGGTTGATGGTTTTAAGCGCGATCACGGTTTTGGGGATCTGGCTGGCGCCGTGGGTCGTGAAACTTATCGCCCCCGGATTTGTCGTTGAACCGGAGAAACTTGAACTGACCGTCCGCTTGACCAGGATCATCTTCCCGTACCTTATCCTGATCGGGTTGACCGCTTACGGCATGGCGGTTTTATATACCTTTAAATCGTTTGTTGTCCCGGCCTTCAGCCCCTGTCTTTTGAATATCGCGCTCATTATCAGCGCGGTGATCTCTTTTTATACGATGGAAGAGCCGGAATATGGCCTCGCGATCGGCGTTTTGGTGGGAGGGGTGCTGCAGCTTTTGGCGCATTTTAGGCCGATCATGAAAATGGGGATAAGATTTGTAAAACCCGCCAGCCTGAACCATAAAGGGGCGCTTCAGGTGGGACGGCTTTTGCTGCCGCGCATCCTTGGCTCGGGGGTGTATCAATTGGCGGTCTTTATCGACACGTTTTGCGCTTCCCTGTCTTTTGTCGTCGGTGCCGGCGGGATCTCAGCGATCTATTACGCGAACCGGGTCATCCAATTCCCTATGGGGATCTTTACCTTTGCGATGGCCTCGGCTGTTTTGCCGACACTTTCTGAATTGGCCACAAAGAACGACCTGCCGCGTTTCCGGAAGACACTGATATTCGCGTTGGAAAATATTTTTTTTGTGATGTTCCCCACCAGTATCCTGACCATGATCCTGGCCAGGCCCATCGTGCGGGTCTTATTTGAGCGGGGAGAATTTAATCCATATTCGACGGAAGTCACAGCCATGGCGCTGATGGCGTACTGCATAGGCCTTTTTAGTTTCGGGGCCATTAAGATCATGGTCACGGCGTTCCATTCCCTGCAGGATACCAAAACCCCCGTGAAGGTGGCGGCGTTGTGTTTATGTATCAACACCGCCTTGAATTTTATTTTGATGTACCCTTTCCTGGTCGGCGGGATCGCGTTGGCCAGCTCCATTGCCGGCACTGTTGATTTTATGATTCTCTTTTTTGTGATGGATAAAAGATTAGGCGACATGCGTCAGGAGATGGCGCGGTATGTTTCGAAGATATTTATAGCGACGTTCTTGACCGGTTTGGTTGTGTTTTACACCTGGGAGAAATGGGCCTACCCGTCCGAATTCATCAAATTAATGGCCGTCGGGTGCTTAGGCCTCCTAGCCTACGGCATTGCCACGTATGTCCTGAAAGTCCAGCAGGCGCAGAAGATTTGCCTGTGGGCCACCGGCCGGATGAAGTAAGTTCATTTCGATATGGATATCAGAGATAAAATAAAAATCCTCCCCCGTTCCAGCGGCGTCTATCTGATGAAAGATGAGAATGGTGCTGTGATCTATATCGGCAAGGCGGTGTCGTTAAATAAGCGCGTTCAATCGTATTTTAGGAAGCAAAAGCATTTTTCCAAGACCGATCTTTTGGTCTCGCACATCAGGGATATTGAGACCATCGCGACATCCTCGGAGGCGGAGGCCCTGATCTTGGAAGCGAGCCTCATCAAGCAATACCAGCCGAAGTACAATATCGAACTGCGGGATGATAAAAGTTATCCTTACATCGAGATCACCGGCGAAGAATTTTCCAGGATCGCGATCGTGCGGCCGCGGGAAAAAACCAAGACATCCAGATATTACGGTCCGTATGTTGAAGTCACCCTGGTGCGCGAGGCACTGTCCATTATCCGGAAAATTTTCCACTTCCGTACCTGCGACCCTTTTCCGCACAAAGAATGCCTGGATTATCATATCGGTTTATGCGAAGCGCCGTGTATTCAGAATATCTCCAAAAAAGATTACGCCAGAAATATCCGCAATGTCATCCTGATTCTGGAAGGTAAAAAGGACGAACTGTTCAAGAGTCTGCATAAAGATATGGAAACGTTGGTGAAAGAAAAAAAATTCGAGGCCGCGGCCAAGGTCCGCGATCAAATTAGAGCAATCGGTGCGTTGTATTCTGGGACCAAGGATATTAATTATTATAAGGAGGCCGAGCAATTGGAAAGAGCGCTGAATTTACCCAAGGCGCCGCGGCGGATCGAGGCGTTTGATATTTCCAATATCATGGGCGATCAGGCGGTCGGGTCCATGGTTTCATTTTTTAACGGCAAGCCGGATAAAAATAATTACCGCCGGTTTAAGATTCGGGAGGTTTTGGGCATCGATGATTTTAAAATGATCGCGGAAGTTGTCCGGCGGCGCTACAGCCGTTTAAAAAGAGAAGGCCTGCTGTTCCCGGATCTGATCATCATCGATGGCGGCAAAGGCCAGTTATCCGCCGCGTGCGAGGAATTAAAGAAACTCGAAGTGCAGATCCCCATTATTTCACTGGCAAAAAGAGAAGAAGAGATTTTCTTGCCTAATAAAAGAGACCCGGTCATCCTGCCGGCGGATTCTTTGGGATTAAAATTACTTCAGCGGGTGCGCGATGAGGCGCACCGGTTCGCGATCAACTATCACCGGTTAAAAAGAGGAAAAAGTGTTTTTGAAAAAACAATAAACCCGGTAGAATAGGAATAGTTTATCAGAATACCAGAATACCAGAATATCAGAGGGTAGAAAATCAGAGTATCAGGATGTTAGGATTAAAATGTTATCTGATATTCTGGTTTCCTGATACCCTGCCATCTGATACTCTGATGATCTGGTATTCTTAGGTACTAACCTATGCGAATAAAAGAACTTTTTAGAATTATGGTGGATGAGAACGGCTCGGACCTTTTCCTGCGCACCAATGCCACGCCCCGCGCGAGGATCGACGGCCGGATCCAGGTCATCAGCGAAGAGATCGTCAACAAAGAGGAAATGATCAGCATCACCAACTTCCTTTTGGGCTCGGAAGACCAGAAAAAGCGTTTTAAGGAAAGAAAAGATATTGAGTTCATTTATCACGAGCCGGAGATCGGGCGTTTTCGTGTCAATATTTTTACCCAGCGCGGTTCGCCGGCTATCGTTGCCCGTCACGTCTTTACCAGTATCCGCAATTTTCAGGAATTAGGCCTTCCCACGGAATTTTTCGAGAAATTCTGCAAAGAGACCAAAGGGCTTTTCCTGGTCTGCGGCCCGGCGGGAAGCGGCAAATCGACCGCCATCGCCAGCATGATCGAGCACGTGAATACCCAGCAGTCCAAACACATCGTCACCATCGAAGACCCCATCGAATTCTTGTTCAAAGACAGAAGAAGCATCATTAATCAGCGCGAGTTGGGGATCGACATCGAGACGTATCCCGCGGCCTTAAAGCATGTCACCCAGCAAAGCCCGGACATCATTTATATCGGCAATACGCGCGACCTGGATACCATGAAGGCCGCGATCACGGCCACGGAGTTGGGTGCCTTTGTCATCACGACCTTTCACACGGTCAACGCGATCCAGACGATCGTGCGCATGGTCAACTTTTTCCCGCCGTATCTGCATGAAGAGGTGAGGATGCAGCTGTCGATGATCTTAAAAGCGGTCGTTTCCTTAAGGCTTATCCCTCTTAAAGAAGGCAAAGGCCGTGTCCCCGCTTATGAGACCATGCTTGTCACGCCCACCATCTCCCGCCTGATCCGCGAAGGCGATATCAAGGGGATCCAGGCCTTTATCGATGAAGGGGAATTGTTCGGCATGCAGTCGTTCAAAAAATCCCTCGTTAAGCTGGTCAAAGACGGCCTGGTCCACGAAGATGACGCCCGCCAATTCTCCGACAGCTCCGATGAATTTAACCTCGAATTAAAAGGCGTTAAAAGATTCCAAAAGTAAATTTCTGCCCTCCCGAATCATTTATGTTATAATAGGCTTCAAATTTTATTAATATTTATATTTATATATGACACAGGAAATTAAGAATAGGGTTTCAGCTTTATTGGAAAAACTCCGCTACCTCAGGGGGTTTCTTTGACCTTCCCGGCAAGATAAGGCAGATCGAATCCATCCAGGGGCGGATGGCCCAGCCTAATTTCTGGGATGACGCCCAAACTTCCAACACATTGATGAAGGAATTGAAATATCTTAAATCCTGCGTTGAACCGTTCGATAAGATCACGCATAAATTGGAAGAGCTGAAGGAATTATTGGACCTATCGGCAGATGATCTAGAATTACTTAACCAGATCAGTGCGGAGTTATCAACCCTTTCAGATGAAATTGACATAATCGAAACCCATGCCATTCTGGGCGGGCCGTTTGACCGGAATAACGCGATCTTGAGCATCAATGCCGGCGCCGGCGGGACAGAGTCCTGCGATTGGGCCAGCATGCTGCTGAGGATGTACACGCGGTTTGCCGAAGACAAGAAATTTTCCGTTAAGGCCATTGATAGTTTACCCGGCGAAGAAGCGGGGGTCAAAAGCGTCACGCTGAAGATCGACGGCGACATGGCGTACGGGTTATTGAAAAGCGAAAAGGGCGTGCACCGGCTGGTGCGTATTTCCCCCTTTGATTCCAATAAACGCCGGCATACGTCCTTTGCTTCGGTCGATGTCATTCCGGAGATCGAGGATGATATCCAGGTCGACATCCGGCCGGAAGAGTTGCGCATCGATGTCTACCGTTCTTCGGGCCCGGGAGGGCAGAGTGTCAACACGACCGATTCCGCGGTGAGGATCACGCATCTTCCGACCGGAATTGTCGTGCAGTGCCAGAACGAACGTTCGCAGTTGCAAAATAAACAAACCTCGCTTAAAGTCCTTAAAGCCAAACTTTATGAACGCAAGCTCGCCGAACAGGAAGAGCGCATGTCCAAAGAGTACGGCGAAAAGAAAAAGATCGAATGGGGCAGCCAGATCCGTTCGTATGTCATGCATCCGTATTCTATGGTCAAAGACCACCGGACCGACGCTGAGACCTCCAATGTCACGGCGGTCATGGACGGCAGTTTGGATATGTTCATCCAGGCGTTTTTGAAATGGAGGAAAGGATCGTAGATCGTCACTCGTGAAGCGTGAAGCGCACGTTTCACGAACGACGAGAGACGTTTCACGTAAATTATGTTCGATTTCATAATCCGAAAACCGGTCATCGGCCAAGCCCAGGGATTTATCAATAGATTGAATCCCAGGATCGATGTCCACATCCCCAAGGACATTCCGCTTCCGTCGGCTGAAATGATCAAGAAGATGGCCGCCGCGGTTTCTTCGGTCAACGCCCTGGAACCGAAGATCAGCAGCTTGTCCAGCGAAGAACTCCGTTTAAAAACAGACGAGTTCAAGCGGAAATACCAAGAGGCCGTGAAAGTCCAGAAAGATGCCATACACCAGATCGAAGGATCTTTACAGAAAAGCCATTCCCATGAGGAGCGCGCTGAGTTGCAGCAGCAGATGCAGAAGGCCAAACAGGACCTAAAGGAAGCGAAGCGGAAGGTCCTAGATGAACTTTTACCCGAGGCCTTTGCGGTGGTGAGAGAATCAGGCAAGAGAATTTTGAACATGCGTCATTTTGATGTGCAGTTGATCGGCGGCATGGTTTTACATAGAGGCGCGATCGCGGAAATGGCGACCGGTGAAGGAAAAACACTTGTGGCGACCCTGCCCGCGTATTTAAACGCCTTGACCGGCGAAGGCGTGCATATCGTGACCGTTAACGATTACCTGGCCAAACGCGACCGCGAATGGATGGGCCCGCTTTTTGAATCTCTGGGCCTCACAGTCGGAGTTATTCAGCATGACATGGACCCGCCGTCCCGCCAGCGATCCTACAGCTGTGATATCACCTACGGGACCAATAATGAATTCGGTTTTGATTATTTAAGAGATAACATGGTGAATTTTAGAGAAGAGATGGTCCAGCGGCCGCACCATTTTGCCATTGTGGACGAGGTGGACAGCATTTTGATCGATGAAGCGAGAACCCCTTTGATCATCTCCGGGCCGGCCGAGGAATCAACGGATAAATATTATAAAGCGCAACATGCGGCGACACAGCTAAAAGGGCGGCGCACGACGGAACACGAACAAGTGGATGCCAAATACCGGTCTGAGGATCTTACGAAAGGTTATGACTACATCGCCGAGGAAAAAGGAAAATCGATCTCTTTGACCGATGAAGGGGAAGAAAGAGCGGCAAAGTTGTTTGGTGTCGCGAATTTGCATGATATCGAAACCATGGAATACCGCCACCATATCCTGCAGGCGTTACGGGCGAAAGAGTTCTTTAAGATCGATGTGGATTATGTGATCCGGGACGGAGGCGTGATGATCGTCGATGAGTTCACAGGGCGTATGATGCCGGGCCGGCGCTGGTCGGATGGGCTTCACCAGGCGGTCGAGGCCAAGGAAGGGATAAAGATCGAACGCGAAAACCAGACCCTCGCCACCATCACCTTCCAGAATTATTTCAGGATGTATGAAAAACTCGCCGGTATGACCGGGACCGCGCACACTGAGGCCACTGAATTTGAGCAGATCTATAAACTTGATTGTATCGTTATGCCGCCGAACCGTATCTTAAGCCGCGTTAATTTTCCGGACAGTATTTATAAGACCACCAATGAAAAATTTGACGCTGTCGTGCAGGAGATCGAAGAAAAATACGCCGCCGGCCAGCCGGTCTTGGTCGGCACCATTTCTATCGCCAAATCTGAAATTTTATCCGCCCTGTTAAAAAAGCGCGGTATTCCGCACCAGGTCTTGAACGCCAAGTATCATGAATTAGAAGCGCAGATCGTCGCGCAGGCGGGGCGTTTTAAGGCCGTCACCATCGCCACGAACATGGCCGGCCGCGGGACCGATATCCTTTTGGGCGGCAACGCTGAATTCTTGGCGAAAACTTTGGTGGAGCAGAAATCAAAAGACGCCAAAGAGGAGGCCCCGGACAAAGATGAAATGGTAAAAAAGTTTTTGACCCAATTCAAAGAGCAGGTCAAGCAGGAGCATCAAAAGGTCGTTGCGGCGGGTGGCCTGCACGTTATCGGGACCGAGCGCCACGAATCCCGACGGATCGACAACCAGCTGCGCGGCCGGTCCGGCCGCCAGGGAGATCCCGGCTCCTCGCGTTTTTATGTCTCGCTGGAAGATGACCTGATGCGCCTTTTCGGCGGGGACCGCATCGGTTTGATCATGGACCGTTTCGGGATGGAAGCGGGCCAGGTGATCGAGCATCCCCTGGTCAACCGCAGTTTGGAGATCGCGCAGAAGAGAGTGGAAAGCTATAACTTTGAGATCCGCAAACAGCTTTTGGAATTTGATGATGTCATGAACAAACAGCGCGAGGTCATCTACGCCCTGCGCCGGGATATTTTGGAAAGCGACAATGTTAAGGATTATATTTTAGACGCGGTGGAAGGGGCTGTTGCCGGCGCTATCCAGGATTTTCTTTTTAACCTTAAAGATCAGAATGAACGGCAATGGGATGTGGAAGGGTTGAACACCTACCTGAAACTGAACTTTAATTATTCGTTAAATGAAATAAAGGCCCAATTGGATGACCAGCCGCAGGAAAAGATCAATGAGCTGATCGTGGAGAAGGTCTTGGCTGTTTATCAGGAAAAAGAAAAAGCCATTCCGGCCGAGCATCTTCGCCATATAGAAAAGATATTCTTACTGCACACCATCGATGCGAAATGGAAAGACCATCTCTATGCCATGGACCAGTTAAAGGAGGGCATCAGCTTAAGGGCCTATGCCCAGCGCGACCCGGTCGTGGAATATAAAAGAGAAGGGTTTGCCATGTTCCAGATGATGTACAATTTGGTCTTTCAGGAAGTGGGCGAGAACATCTTCAAGATCCAGCCGTTGCCGGAGAAAATGCGCATGCGCAGTGTCTTTGGTTCTCTTCCGCAAAAGATGGTGCACGATGAATTTTCCGGATTATCCGCCCGCGCGCAAGCCGCGCCTCCGCCGGCTGAAAGCGAACGCGGCGAACCGCCTCAGCAAGAACGCCAATCTGTCGAAACATACCGCAAAGACGCGCCTAAAGTCGGCCGCAACGACCCCTGTCCCTGCGGCAGCGGCAAGAAGTATAAAAAATGCTGCGGAAAATAATTTGAAATATGTTCTGGGAAACGTTTATTCATTTTTATGAAAAGTACGTGGATGAATTTCTTGCCAATTTCCGCTTTCCGGCCGCGCGGCTTATCATTCCGCTTCTTCTATCGCTCATCCTTCTTGTTCTAGCCTTTCCTCCGGCGGATCTTTGGATCCTTGCCTGGGCCGCCTTGGTCCCGTTCTTTATGGCCCTGGATGGAAAAACCGCCCGCGCCGCCTTTGGCACCGGTTATCTGCTGGGGGTTTTATTCTTCAGCTTTACGATCTTTTGGATCATACATGTCACCATTTTAGGAACGACCCTGCTTATCCTTTATTTAGCGCTTTATTCCGGGTTTTTCGCTTTAGGGTATCATTATTTTTCTAAAAGAAATTTATTGGAGAAGATGTTTTTACTTCCCGCCTTATGGGTGATCTTGGAATATACCAGAGGGCATTTTTTAAGCGGGTTCGGCTGGGCCAGCCTCTGTCATTCGCAGTATAAAAATTTACTGACCATCCAGATCGCGGATATCACCGGAATGCTGGGTGTTTCCTTTTTGATCGTGATGGTCAATGTCTTTTTAAAAGAAACGTATGCCCATCATTCCACGCATGGAAAATGGCTGAACAAAGAGTCGATACGTGCCTTGGCTGTGATTGTTGTCATTGCGATCGCCGTTAAAGGTTACGGGGCGTATCAATTATGGAAACCTTCTTCCGGCTCGACGGTTTCCGTGGCTGTGATCCAGGGCAACATTCCGCTGGAGGAAAGGAACGACCCCCGTGAGGCGATTCGGATCATGAAAACCTATTTAGATCTAACGAAAGAGACCGCGCTTCTGAAACCGGACCTGATGATCTGGCCGGAGTCGTCTTTCCCGGGATTTATTTGGGAAGAGCCGCAGTTATTTGCAAAATTAAAAGAGGCCGTGGCCGAACACAAGGTGCCGCTTCTTTTTGGGGCGATAACGCAGCGCGACGGCCGTTATTATAATTCGGCCCTGCTGCTGGATAAAAACGGAGAATTGGCCCAGCAGTACGATAAACTGCACCTGGTGCCTTTCGGTGAATATATCCCGCTGCGGGGCCGGCTGCCGTTCTTGGCGGATATCGTGCCGATCGATGATTTTACCGCCGGGAAAGAAGCGACCGTGTTCTCTCTGAAAAATGCCTTGTCAGGTTCGGGGCCGGCTAAATTTTCTGTTTTGATCTGTTTCGAGGACGCGATCGAAAGGATCTCCAGGAAGATGAGTTCAAGAGGCGCGGATTTTTTGATCAATATCACCAACGATGCCTGGTTCCAGGATTCCAAAGAACCGTTCATGCATATGCAGTCTTCCGTGTTCCGCGCGGTTGAAAATAGAAGGTCGGTCGTGCGCTCGGCCAATACCGGGGTCAGCTGTTTTATTGACCCCCAGGGGAAGGTCACGAAATATGTGAGGGATGCAAAGGGAAAGAAAACGTTTATCACAGGGTTTACCATGGAACAGGTGAGTTTAAATAATACGGGAACATTTTACGCGCGTTATGGGGATATCTTTGTTTTGGGCTGCGGTATAGTTTTTGGCCTGGGGATTGTACGATTATTCCTTAGCCCTTCGGGCTTTAAGGATTAATCATCGGGTGTGGTAACCTAAATAGCCCGATGATTAATAATTAAAAAATAAATTTATTAGTACTTTTAAGTAATTATAATATAAATGACGACACAGCTTACGGGAATGAAATGACGTAAGCTGTAGTCGGAATTTATCCAGCACTAATTTTTTTAATCAAAATTAGTGCTGGATCCAATTCGCGCGCATAACTTATGTCGTTTAAGGACTCCATAAGTTATGCGCTCATTGAAGGAGGATAAATATGTCAGTCAATGCCATCAGGATCATCAGTGCGCTTTTGGCGTTGTTTTATGGGTTTACGGTCTTTAAAAATCTCTGTATCTTTCAGAACGTTTCTTTTCAGATCCATCTTCAGATCCTCAACATCCTGCTCATTATCGCGGCTCTCAGCGCGTTAGGGACCGCGGCTTTGAAGGACTGGGCCCGTAAATTATTGATCCTGGCCAATGTGGCCATCTTTTTCTTTTTTACCGCGACCGCGCTGTACCTTATCCCGATGCAGAACCCCAGTTTTTATGTCGGGGCGTTTATCTTCCTGTCGATCATCGTGTGCCTCTATTTTAACCAGCTTAAAGTGAAGTTGGCCATTATGGGGCCGGCGGCCCAGCTTAGAAAAAGTATCCTGCTGGTTGATGATGATCCGGCTATCTTAAAAACGTTGAAGTCAGCCTTGCTGTCCAGCGGTTACAGTGTTTTGACCGCCGCGTCGGGGGAAAAAGGCCTGCAGGTGGCCAAGAACCAAAAGCCGGACCTGATCCTGCTGGATGTCCTGCTGCCCGGGATCAAGGGGCGGGAGGTTTGTATCAAATTAAAGAATGCTCCGGAAACAAGCCGGATCCCGGTCATGTTTTTAACGGCCAAAGATTCTCCCGATGATGTGGAGGCAGAGATCAAGGCTGGAGGTTTGGCGCACATTACCAAGCCGGTCAATACGTCAAAATTGTTGGAGGAAATACGTAAAGCAATAGGGTCTTCATAAAAAAGAGTATCAGAAGATCAGAGGATCAGGTTATCGGGCAAGCCATTTTTTAATCTGATTTCTGAAATCTGATATTCTCCACTCCGATGTTCTGATAACCTGATATTCTTATCTCTATGACATTCAATGATCGAAGAAAAGCTTTCGTGAGGGCCTTAGCCCGTCACGGATTATTTGCGGTCACGGGTTTTATCAATAGGCTTTCCCTGCCGGCCATGCGTAAGGTAACGCAGACCTTGATCGCGATCGGTTTTTGTTTTGCGATCCGTCAAAAAAGGGTCGCTTGCGAAAGTTTGAACATCGCTTTTGGAGGGGAAAAAACAAAAGAGGAAGTGGAGAAGATCTTCAAAGATTGTTTCGAGAATGTCGGCAAGGGAATGACGGAGTTGATCTATTTTATGGGGCACCCGGAACATATCAAGGGACAGGTGGCGATCGAGGGAAAAGAACATTTGGATAGCGCCTTGAAAAGAGGGCGCGGGGCCATCGCGGTGAGCGCGCATTTCGGTAATTTTCCGCTGATGCTTTTAAAATTCGTTCAGGAAGGCTACAAGACCAGCGCGATCATCCGTTCCACGCGCGATCAGGCGATCGAGAAATATTTTCAGGACCTCAGGACCAAGATGGGGTTAAATACGATCTATAGCCATCCCCGCAAGGACTGCGTTGAAAATTCGATCAGGGTCCTGCGCAATAACGAGCTGCTGTTCATCCCTTTGGACCAGAATTTCGGCAGCGGGGGAGGCGTGTTCGTGGATTTTTTCGGGCGCAAGGCAGCGACAGCGACGGGGCCGGTCATTTTTGCCAAACGAACGCAGGCGCCCATACTCCCGATGTTCATCATCCGACAAAAAGACGACACGCATAAGGTGATCATTGAACCCCCGCTGGAATTGGAGCAAGGCGGCGAGGACCGTGAGATGCTCACCGTTAATACCGCAAAGATCACCCAGGTCATTGAGCGTTATATCCGCAAATATCCCAGTGAGTGGGGATGGATGCATAGGCGCTGGAAGTCTCAGCCTCCTCCCATGCAGCACGCGAATGAATTGAGTCAGGAGCCTACTCTATGAGCAAAAAAAAATTTGCCAAGAAAACAGTGTTAAGCCTTGTGGCCTGCGTTTTTATCATCATCGGCATCACCATGGTCCTGGCCTTTTGGCCGGACGTGATCCGCATTTTCCGGGGAGGATTGGGGATCATCCTGGCGGTCTCAGGATTGGCTATTCTTTATTCGATACGTAATGAATGACCCCAAACTTAAAGTCATCATCTTTGATCTGGACGGCACCATTGTCGATGCCTACTGGCCGATCTTTAAAAGTTTTAACCACGTGATGCGGGAATTAGGGCTGCCGTTAAAAGAGGACAGCATCGTGCGCCGTTCCGTCGGGTGGGGAGAGAAGGTCCTTTTTAAACCGTTCGTGGGAGAAAGAGACCTCGACAAGGCGCTTAAGATCTACCGCAGGCATCATATTCGGGCGCTCAAAAGCGGCGTTAAATTTCTGCCCGGGGCGAAAGCGGTCCTGGAATTCTTGGCGAAACGGAATTATATCCTGACCGTGGCCAGCAACCGTCCGACCTATTCAACCCGTATCATTGCCCGGCGGCTTAAGATGGAGAAATATTTCAAATACATTATCTGCGCCGATAAAATAAAAAAATTTAAGCCGCATCCGGGGCTGCTGCAGAATATTTTGAAAAAGTTCTCTGTTTCGCCTTCACAGGCGTTGTATGTGGGGGACATGGCGCTGGATGTTCAGACCGGCCGCCGGGCGAAGGTGAAGACCGTCGCCGTCCTGACCGGTTCCAGCACACGAAAGGAGATCAGCCGGGATAAACCTTTTAAAATTATCCGGAATGTTTCGCATTTAAGTGGTATTATCTTGAAATTGGAAGCTGAAAAGAGTTAAATAAGCAGTTGAATTTGTCAGAAGATTTTGCTTAAATGATTTTAAGCAGGATCATCAAAACAGAAAGGATCTTCAAATGAGTAAACGTAAACGACGCGGTAAATTAAATTGGCGTTCTAAAAAAGCCAACCACGGTAAGAAACCCAGCCGAGGGGGGTAAGAGTGATGAGCCTTAAGGTCAATAACATTGTACGGGCGTGCTTGGTCTTGGCGGTTGTTTCATTTTCAAGCGGGTGTGTCTACATGGTCATCGGCGGGCTTGGGGTTTTAGGCGGATATGTCGTCAGCCCGGATACGGTTGAAGGCATCACCGATAAGGATGCCGATGAGGTATGGGACGCCAGTATCGAAATAACCTCGACCATGGGCGTGATTGAAGACAAGCAGGAATCTGCCGGGACCATGGCAACAAAGATCCAGGGTGCCCGTGTTTATATCACTATCCAATCCATCGGTTCGTCCTCCGTTAAGTTGCGTGTCAAGGCCCGCAAATTTTTCTTTCCCAAGATCAGCGTCGCCCAGGATGTGTATATCAAGATCATGACTGAGCTTCAATAATATTGACATATTTAGAGTGATTGGATACAATGGGGAACTTTCTAAGATAATTAATAGATAAGTTAAGAATTTTATTCAAACTTTGTGCCGAGATAGCTCAGCCCTGATTTTACTGAACAAATTAATGAGATCAGGGTCCCGACTTCCTCAAGATTATGTTAAGGAAAGTCGGGATTGGTAGAGTTGATACAGTAAGATCAGCAGCTAACTACGAATTTTTTTCAAACTTTGTGCCGAGATAGCTCAGTTGGTAGAGCGAAGGACTGAAAATCCTTGCGTCCCCAGTTCAATTCTGGGTCTCGGCACTTTGTTATTTCTCCGCTCGTTCAAATCTGAAATAATGCTGGCGTAGCTCAGCTAGTAGAGCAGCGCATTCGTAATGCGCGGGCCGGAGGTGCAATTCCTCTCGCCAGCTTATTCTTGAGGTGTCCGCCCCACTCTCGTGGGGCGAGACCTCGCCCTGAACCAGTTCAGGGCGGGCAAATCTGGTCGCCAGCTCTGATTTTTCTAGAATAATTCTGGAGGAAATCAGAATCCCGACTTCCTCCAGAATGATATTCAAGAAAAGTCGGGACTTATTCTCTTTATCCGTGCAGCGCAGTCCTGATTTCTCCTCCTTAAATTTCTTACTTTCTTCGATTATTTACTTTTGGTCTGTGTTAAATTAGTGCTATGTCGTTTAAATCAATCACCCAGCGTAATCTAACCGTCATCGGGATCCTGGCGCTTACGGCTTTCTGCGCGTACGGCCTGGCCTTGACCTCCGGCTTTAAGTCGATGGACGATCAGGTCTCGATCCTGGACAACGAAAACATCCAGTCGCTGGCCAATATTGATAAGGTTTTTGCTTCATCCTTCTTCACCGGCAATAATTATTACCGTCCGGCTGTCGCCTTAAGCTTCATGCTCGAATATTTTTTCTTCGGGCCAAACGCGTTCTTCTTTTATCTGACCAATATCTTCCTGCACATCGCCATGGCGGTGAGCGTGTTCTTTCTTCTTCAGAAATTTTTACCCTCCCGGGAGTTGTCCTTTTACGTGGCGTTTTTGTTCGTCCTTCACCCCGTTCATTGGGAAGCGGTCACCAATGTCGCCGGGCGTTCCAATATTTTGTGCGCGCTGTTCTTTGTGAATGCCTTCCTGTGTTTCTACCTGTCCCAAAACAAACCAACCCAAAAGTATCTGTGGTACGCCGCGTCGTTGATCTTATTTGCCTTAAGCCTGTTAAGCAAAGAGTCAGCCATCATGCTGCCGTTCGTGCTTTTGGCCTACATCTATTTTGTCCTCGGGAAAGATGAACCCCGAAAAAAACTTTATTGGCTGGCGGGTTACGGCGCGGTAACGGGGATCTATCTTGGGATCCGGTTTTCGCTGCATATCACCAATGTGCTCTTCAAACGTGATCTCCAGGAATGGTTCTGGCATGTCTTTACGTTCTTAAGAAGCTTGATCACCGATATCCGGCTGCTTATTTTTCCGTATAATCTTTACTACGACCGCAGTCAAAAGGTTTTGATCGACTTTCTGAACCTCGACTCTGCTTTAACGGTTGTTTTTTTGATCATGGGGGTCGTTATCCTCATGAAAATTTGGCGCAGGTTATCCGGCCTGGAACGTTTTCTGATGGCTTGGTTTGTCTTGGATATGTTCCCAGTCTCGCAGGTCATTACGCCTATTATCATTGCCCAAGGGTACATCTCAAGCGCGGACCACTTTCTGTACCTACCAGCGGTGAGTTTTTTAACCCTGCTCGTGCTATGGGCAAAACGATTTTATGAATCAGAGGGAAGGCGCAAACCCATATCTGAGGCCGCGTTTTCATTGATCTTAGGCGGAATTTTTATTTTCTTATTCTTGGGAAGCCTGCAGCAAGCCATCTATTCGCAAAATGAGATCGCCATGTTCAAACGAAGCCTGGAATTCAACCCCGCCAACACCCGCGTGCGCACGTCGTTAGGTTTGGCCTACGCAAAAAATAAACTTTTCGCCGAGGCCGCGGACGAATTCCGTAGTGTGTTAGGGGCCGAGCCCTGGAATGTGCGCGCCCGCATCGCTTTCGGCAAGGCTTTATGCGACCAAGGAAAATTTAACGGATGTTTGAACCAATACGAGCAGATCACCGACGCCGGAGGCCTGGAAGACCTCCTGCAGGATAATATAAAATTGACCCACCAGATCCTGATCGTGCAGTATCAGAACATGATCCATCAAGGACCGCAAAACCCGCAAGCCTATTTCAGCCTGGGCGTTATCTATTTCAAGGATCAGCAGATCGAAAAGGCCGTTGAGCAATTTAAAAAGGCCCTCAAACTTGACCCCCAATACCAGGATGCGCAATTTAACCTTGCTGTTTCCCTGGAGATCTTAACTGATAAAGGTCAGGCCGCGATCTATTATCAGGAAGTCATCACCGGACAAACCAAAGGTGAATTAGCGTATCAGTCCTATTTGCGCCTGGGCGAGATCTTTCGTGAGTTAGGGGAAGATGAAAAGGCGCAAGGGTATTTCCAGGCCGCGGAAGAGATGAAGAAAGAACACTAGAGCACCGGACACTCGTAAAGGCTCTAAACGTGTGCCCAGTGTTCTAGTGCTCTGGCGCACTTGTTATGTTATAATATTTTCTTTTTTAAGGAAAAAAATGAACCATGCTCACATTCCTCATTGACCTAAAGAACCGTAATTTTTTGAGGCTGTTCTTCGCCCAGGTGATCGCCCAGTTCGGGGACCGGATCATTCAAATGGCGCTGGTGGGGATCATTGCCGAGCGCTCACCGGGCTCTGCCATGGACCTGGCCAAGCTTTTATCTTTCACCATCATCCCTGTTTTTATCATCGGGCCCATTGCTGGTGTCTATGTCGACCGCTGGGACAGGCGCAGTGTCCTTTTTATCTGCGATTTTTTAAGGGGCCTGCTTGTCCTGACCATTCCTTTTATCTTTTTTAGCAAGACGTCCTTTGTCCCCATTTATATTATTGTTTTCCTGACCTTTTGCGTGAGCCGGTTCTATGTCCCGGCCAAGATGTCCATTATCCCGGATTTGGTCGATGACCATCATTTATTGATGGCGAACTCCCTGATGAGCACGACGGGCATGCTCGCTTTTGTCTTAGGGGTGGCCATGGGCGGTTTTGTCGTCGATAAAATGGGCGCGGGCATGGGTTTTGTCTGGGGCGCGGCCACGTATTTTATCTCCGGGCTTTTGATCTGTTCCATCCCTAAGGCGTTTCACTTGAATATCAACCGAAAGAAATTTAAGGAATTTGTCCAGGTCATTAAAACGTCCCTCTGGGAAGAAATAAGGGAAGGCATCCGCTATCTGATCAACCACAAAGAGATCCGTTTTATCATCAACATGCTTTTTATATTGCTGAGCGCGGCCGGGGCCGTGTACGTGGTCATTATCGTCTTTATCCAGCAGGCCTTTGGCAGTGTTACCAAAGACCTGGCGGTACTGGCGATATGTTTAGGGATAGGGCTTTTTTTAGGGGCCTTGGCTTACGGCAAGTGGGGCACGCGGTTTTTGTGGTATAAGACCATATTTTTCTGCCTCATGTTGGCCAGCTTGGTCATCAATGCCTTTGCCTTTGTTGTGTATCGCCATACCGACCTGCTCTCAGCCTGTATCTTGGCGTTCTTTCTGGGGTTCTGCATCGGCCCGATCTTTATCGCCGCGAACACGGTGACCCACATCGTCAGCGATGAGAATATGCGCGGAAAGGTCTTTACTGCGCTGGAGGTCGTCATCCATTTCGCGTTTTTGGTGGCGATGTTCATCAGTTCTTTCCTGGCGGAATATATCCCCCGCGTCTGGATTTTAGCGGGTGTGGGTGTTATACTTGGGCTGGTCAGTATCATTAATTTGCTTGTTTTTCGGAGCAGTGTCCCGATGAAGGTCAGGCAGGGTATAAACGTAAAGGTATAAAAGAATATGCGTTTTGCGGTCTTAGCTTCCGGCAACGGCACAAATCTGCAGGCCATTATCGACGCGGTCAAAAAAGGGGAGATCGCGGCGGAGTTGGCGCTGGTCGTCTCCAACAGCGACAAGGCCTACGCCCTCAAGCGCGCGGAATCAGCCGGGATCAAAACGTTATTCTTAAGCCCCAAAGAATTCACCAACCCGCAGAGTTATGACCGTCAGCTTTCCATCACCTTAAAAGAAGAAAAAATAGACCTGATCGTTTTGGCCGGCTACATGCGGCTTTTGACGCCTTATTTCGTGAAGGCCTTTCCGCAAAAGATCATCAATGTCCACCCGTCGCTGTTACCGTCGTTCAAGGGATTGCAGGGGATCAAGGATGCCTTCACCTATGGTACTAAAGTTACCGGTGCCACTGTGCATTTTGTCGATGAAATGATGGACCACGGGCCGATCATCCTGCAGGAACCGGTGCGGGTGAGCGAAAAAGATACCCTGGAAACATTGGGAACAAAGATCCACGAAGCCGAACATAAGATTCTGCCCAAAGCGATCCAGTTATTTGCCGAAGGACGGTTGAAGGTTAAAAGAAGGACAGTGGTAATACTCGAAAAGGAGCACACGAACACTAGCCACTAGAGCACAAGTGGTTAAAAGCTTTTTCGAGTGTCCGGTGCTCGAGTGTTCTAGTGTACTTATAAGTTATTTTTATCAATCTGCTTAGTTTCTTCCGTCACTAGATCCACCAGCATCACCGATTCAAAATCCTGGAAATCATACACCCGTAACGTTTCGCTCACGGCGCTCAAGACCTCTTTTTGCGCCTCATCCCCCGGAGGAAAACTGCTCCGGCCATATTTGAAATTGATCCGGTTTTCCACCTGCCGCGACAGGAATTCCGGCCAGGTCGTTTCTTTAAAAGAAAGATGCCGCCCCGCCTTATCCCCGATGATCTCTTTATCCCCGGAAAAGTCCGTGATGTAACGCAGGATGAATTCTTCCTGGGGGATGTCCTGGGAAGGGGACATCACTTTTTTAAGGTCAGGAAAATAGAACAATAATCTCATCTCAATGCCCTTGCCGATATCCGCAAGCACGATGTTGAAAAAATCCGGCGCGTCTGGGGCCTCGCCGTAGGAACGGTACACGGCCGTCAACAGGCCGTTCTGCAGTTTTTGGGCGTCCTCGGTATAGGTCGTCGTATACCCAGGGTCCTTGCTATATTTGTTGGTCTCGGCGATGTCATACTGGACCGTAAAGTTCTTTTCTTCCAAGCCGGCCTTCACGAATTGTAGGCTGAAACCCTTGGTCGGTTTTTCAGAAGGAGGCGTTTTGCCGGCCGGGTTCGCGCCGATATCGAACAAAGGTTTTTCTATCGGCAGATAGATCCATACCGTACGGCCCACATCCCGCGTGACGATATGGTTGACCTGATATTCTTCCTTTAATATTTTTAAAAGTTTCTGCCGGGCTTCATTGGGCGTCAATGTGGAAAGCGGGGGAGGCCGACAGCCGATCGAAAGGATAAGAAGCAGCCCAACAAGGCCGCCGGAGATTTTTTTGTGCGGGATCATCAAAAAGTTTTTTTATTTTCTGAATGCGTTGCCGGCTTTACACCGAATTTATCAAAGATAGCGACGATCTCGTCAAACTCCAGGTCGCCTTTTTTGATCAATTCTTCGGCAAAATAACTAAGCAGGTCCTTATGTTGTGTCAATAATTCTGTGGTTTTCTTAAGGGATGTTTGCAGGATCTCTTGCGTGTCCGTATCCAGGATCTCGCGTGTTTTCTCAGACATCTGGCCGTCATCGAGAGCTGAAAAGTCTCCGATGATCCCGGATCTTCCCATTCCCAAATTCCAGACCATCATGGAGGCAATGGACATAGCGCGGTAGAAATCCGACCCGGGCCCGCCGCCGACGCCGGAATGGGTCGAACCCAGCATAAGCTTCTCCGCGACATATCCACCGAGAGCGATTTGAATTTCGATCAACCAAAGTTCACGGTTCGGCGAATTGATAGCAAGCTCCTCAACGGGTCTGTTCCATATATATCCTAAGGCCCCTTTTCGTGCTCTTATTGTGGCTTTGATAACCTCGGAGCTGGGATGAAGGATATAGGCGAGAAGTGCGTGGCCGGATTCATGATAGGCGGTTTTTCTTAGTGATTTCTCAGTATGCTTTTCTCTGGAAAGAGCGCCGATGGAGATACGGTCATAGGCCAGCATGAGATCCTTATGGGTGATCGTATCGCGGTTGTCACGCATCGCCAGAAGGCCGGCTTCCCGGACAATGTTATCGATATCCGACGGCGTTGTCCCCACCGCGATCCTGGCCCACTTTTCCGGATTGACATCCGGGGCCGTGCTGACCTTCGAAAAGTAAAAGGCAAATAATTCCTTACGGTCTTCTGCCGTCGGGAGAGTGACATGTATCTTTCGCTCTAACCGGCCGGCCCGCAGGATGGCCGGGTCAAGTTCGTTTTCTTTGGCGTTGGTCGCGGCCAGGACAACAATATTGTTCTCGGTCTGCCTGAGGCCGTCCAGTTCGGTCAAAAATTGATTGATCGTCGCGTTATGGTCCATGATCCCGCCGAAACCTTTATCCGCCTGGCGGGGCCGGGCAAAAGAATCTATCTCATCGAGAAAAATGATGCATCCGCCTTCGGCCTTGGCGACCTTACGCGCTTCATCAAAAATACTTTTCATCCGCGCGGTCCCTGTCCCGATATACATGCCGACAAATTCGCTCCCCGGAACGGATATGAAAGGGAACCCCGACGCGGTGGCCATGGCCTTGGCCAGATATGTTTTGCCGCAGCCCGGAGGGCCGAACATCACAATGCCTTTGACGATCTTGCCGCCGATGGCTTTCAGGAGTTTTCTGTCTTTCAAAAGTTTTACGATCTCCCAGGCTTCTTCCTTAACATCGCTCATGCCGATAACGTCTTCCCATTTCACGTTGACTTTGTCGCTTAAAATTTTGTTCTCGCCCATTTTTTCAACGGAAGAAATGACCCGGCTCAATCCCGCCTTAAGGTCTTCGCCGTTGATGACCTTTCGGTTATCTCTTAAGGCCAAGAGGCCGGCTTCTCTGACCATATTGTTGATGTCGGCCGGCGCGAACCACTGGGCTTTTTCCGCGAAATAAGGGATGTCGATCTTGCCGTCGGACTGCACTTTGGTCAAATAAAATTTCAGTAAAGCTTCGCGTTCTTTGGCGTTGGGTTTATCGATAAAAATTTTTCGGTCAAAACGGCCGGAGCGCATCAGGGCCGGGTCGAGATCGTTTTCATCGGCATTGGTCGCGGCAAAGACCACGATGTTGTTCTCTTTATGCCTTAATCCGTCGAGTTCGGTCAAAAATTGATTGATGGTGGCGTTATGGGAGGTCGTTGCCCCGTATCCTTTTTCCATCTGGCGGGGCTGGGCAAAGGCATCGATCTCATCGATAAAAATGATGCATCCGCCTTCCAGCTCAGCGACCTTGCGGGCCTTGCTGAATAAGGATTTGATGCGGGCGGCACCTTGGCCCATGAACATCGCCACAAATTCACTGCCGGAGGCGGTGAGCATCGGCAGGCCGCATTCGGTGGCCATGGCCTTGGCAAGATAGGTTTTACCGCATCCCGGCGGGCCCAAGAACATGGTCCCCTTAACGATATTTCCGCCGATGGCCTTGACCAGCGTACGGTCTTTGAGTAATTTTACGATCTCCCAGGCTTCGCGTTTGGCTTCTTCCATGCCGATCACATCCGCCCATTTGACATCCATTTTGGCGCCGTCGAGGCGTTTTTTGTTGAAACTGGCGACCGTGCCTCCGGACATGATGTAAAGCTGAAAGGCCATCATAATGATGATAGCCACGACCTGGGCGATAATGAACATCGGCAGGGTGGCGGCCATTTGTCCGGATAATTGCCGGCGCGTAAAGCTTTCTAAGGCGTAATAATTTACAGTCGAAACGTAGATGTACCAAATAGTCCCCATAATGGCCAGGGTTATGAGGGTAATGGTGAGGATCTGCAGCCAGTAAATACGGAAGAAAATGATGAGTTTCTTCATAGCAAAAGTATAGCATATTGCCTTTATTTGAACAGGAAACAAAATAAATTTCATCCCAACCTGAAGAACTGCTTGACTTTAAAATCGAACTGTGATAACTTTGACCATAAACTTTTTAGTGAATCGTCGTTCGTGAAGCGTCTTTCGTCTTTACGTTTCACGTTTCACGAGCGACGAACGACAATTTTTATAAAGGAAATAGTGATGTCTAAGATCAAGCAAGTTAAAGCCCGCCAGATCATCGATTCCCGGGGTAATCCCACCATAGAAGTTGATGTCATCCTGTCATCCGGCGTTTTAGGCCGGGCCGCGGTCCCATCCGGCGCGTCAACCGGCGAACACGAGGCCATTGAGCTTCGTGATGGCGACAAATCAAAATATATGGGTAAGGGCGTTTTAAAGGCGGTCGGCAACGTCAATACCGTCATTGCCAAGGCCATCAAAGGCAAAGAAGCGGATTTCAAAAAGATCGATAAGCTCGTTATTGAATTGGACGGGACAGAGAATAAGGGGAAATTAGGCGCCAACGCGATCCTGGGTGTTTCACTCGCGGTCGCCAAAGCCGCCGCGAATCAGAAAAAAGTCCCTTTGTATAAATATTTAGGCGGAACAAAGGCAAGGATCCTGCCCGTGCCGTTAATGAACATCATAAACGGCGGCGTGCACGCGGACAATAATTTGGATGTCCAGGAATTCATGATCGCCCCCATCGGCGCGCCCACGTTCAGTGAAGCGCTGCGCATGGCCTGCGAGGTGTTCCACACATTAAAGAAGATCTTACACGACCGTGACCTGGCCACTTCCGTCGGAGATGAAGGCGGTTTCGCGCCCAACCTGCGATCCAACGAAGAAGGCATCGGCGTTATCATTGAGGCCATCGAAAAGGCCGGTTATAAACCGGGAAAAGATATCTTTATCGCTTTGGACGCGGCCGCGTCATCATTTTACGAAAACGGAAAATACAGCTATAATGGAAAAGACCTGACAGCCGAAGAAATGGTCAGTGTCTACAGCGACATGGTCAGCAAATATCCGGTCGTCTCGATCGAAGACGGTTTAGATGAAAACGATTGGAATGGCTGGAAGAAATTAACGCAAGTCCTGGGAAATAAAGTTCAGTTAGTCGGCGACGATATATTTGTGACCAATGTTAAACTTTTACAGGAAGGTATCAAACAGGGCGTTGCCAATTCGATCTTAGTGAAGGTCAATCAGATCGGCAGTTTATCCGAGACATTAGCGGCTATTAATTTAGCCAGGAAGAATAAATATACCTCGATCATGTCACATCGTTCCGGCGAGACCGAAGATACCACGATCAGCCATTTAGTCGTTGCCACCAATATCGGACAGATCAAGACAGGTTCTTTATCACGCACCGACCGTTTGGCGAAATATAACGAGCTGTTGAGGATCGAGGAAGAGTTAGGCAGTAAGGCGGTGTATGCCGGCCCGTTATTTAGGAAAATCTGGTAAGATTTTCGCTCGGGCCAAATCCCAGCGAGTGCTGAACGAAGTGAAGCCGAGCGCGGGATGCGGGACCGCTGTGGGGGAAGATATATTGATTTAGGGCTAAGAGGTAAGGGGTAAGCGGTAGGTTTTACTTAACCCTTAGCCCATATCCCTTGCCCCTATCAAGATTATGATAAGAAATGCCCTCTGGTTATTCATTTTTTCGATCGTTGTTTTGATCATGTTCCTGCCGTCGTACACGCAGATGCAGGACTTGCGGCAGAAGAATTTGACGTTAAAGAAACAGATCATCGCCTTAAAGGCAAAGAACAAACAGCTTAAAGAAGAGCGCGTACTTTTGGAACAGGACCCGGTATATTTGGAAAAGGTCGGCCGCGAGAAAATGGGATTGATCAAAGAAGGCGAGTATATTTTAGAGTTAGTGCCGGCGAAACAGCCGCCGAAGGAAAAACAATAGATTTTGCAATTGAATTCCCGCAGTCTTCGCTTCGCTCAGGTTTGCGGGAATCAATTCGCACGCATAAGTTATGTTCCATAACTTATGTGCTCATTGATCGCGGGATAGAGCAGCCAGGTAGCTCGTCAGGCTCATAACCTGAAGGTCCCCAGTTCAAATCTGGGTCCCGCAACCAAATCACCAAATGCCCAGCCGTATGGCTGGGCATTTTTATTTGGTGATGCAGTCCCTGCGTTTACCTTTATTTAGAAAAAGCGCAGGGGCAAGCTAATTAAAAGCCCGGTCGTATGACTAGGCTTTTTTTATTTCTATTATTAGAGAAAATGAGTGTCTGTAGCCAAAATAAAACCCTGTTTCTCTCATCGAGAAACAGGGTTTTAGCTGCCTTCGCAATGTAAAATTCTTATGCTTTTTCTCGCCTGTCTTCGCTGCGCCTTTCCTCGGCTCGCCTTTCCTCCGATCGTCTTTCTTCTTTTCGTCTTTCTTCCCGCCGCCTTTCGACCTGCCCGCGGATGTCATAGGCCCTGGTCTCCGAAATGTCAAAGGTCGCAATAATGTAGATCGCGATCAAAGTGGTCACGATCGGGATGCCGATATCACAGAGCCGCATCAATAGTAAAGCCTGCGGTGATTGGTTGGCGCCGAGTTCAACATTAAAACCGGTCCAAACGAGGAGGACCCCGGCGAGGATCGATGCGCCGGCCATTCCCAGTTTTTGTATCCACCAGTAAATGCCGCTGAACATGCCTTCCCGGCGGGTGCCGGTTTGCAGTTCGTCCAGGTCGCAGACATCGGCGACCATCGAAGGGACCATGGTGAAAAGCGCTCCCAGGTGGAACGCCAGGAAGGGAGCCGCGATCAAGAGTAAATAAGGATGCTGAGGGTTATAGCCGATCCATTTTAAACCGTAGCCGATGATCGCCAGGACCATGGTGATCAAAAATGTTTTACGCTTTCCGATCTTAGTGGAGATCCATGTGGTCAGGGAAATAGCCGCGAGAGTGCAGATGGAACTGAACGTCCCGAAATAACCAAGCAATGTGCCGCCCTTTCCCCAATCGCCGCCGTATACATAGTAGACAATAACATACAGCGTAAAAGCGGAAGCGAGCATGAATCCGTTAAAGATCAGGAATGTTACCGCAATGAGTTTGACATAGGGGATGCACTTGAAGGATGTGGCGCAATTACTCCAAAGGTCTTTGATGATATTGGCATAGCCTTTTTCTTTATCGTTAGCTTTCGGTAAGTTGCCGAAAAGTTCCTTGTTGAAAATGGCCGGTAAAATACCGCCCACCAGGATAAATACCCCGACGATAATGGCGAGCGACCGGGCCCCATGGACAATATCCGTGAACATGGTCTTATCGTTCATGATCTTGAAGAACCATGGCGCGACAAGCCAGGCAATCTGGGCGAAAAAGTTGCTGAACCCCTGCAGCCGGGTCCGCTCATGATAATCCGGGGTCATTTCGTACCCCAGTGCGATCCAGGGGATCGAATAACAGGCAAAGGCAACGACAAAGAGGCATTGGATCACTAAGAAATACCAAAAGTAGAAACCTTCGGCTTGTCCCTTATAGAGCTGGAACAGCAAGGCGAATAAAAAGCCCGACGAAATGGCGCCAAAAAAGATCCAGGGCCTGCGGCGCCCAAAACGGGTGCGGGTATTATCGGAACTGTAACCGATCAAAGGATCGGAAAAGGCATCGACAAGGCGGGGAATGGCTCCCAGGACGCCGACCAAAGCGGGGCTCATGCCCAGCCCGAGGTTTAAAACAATGACGAGGTTACTGATCGCGGCGGCCTGGAATTGATTGACCAGTGACCCTATACTGTATGCGGCTTTTTGAAAAAATGAAATGCGGTCTGCGCTGGCGGTCGTATGGTGGGTCGACGGGTCCTTTGTTTGTTCCATTCATGCCTCCATGTTAATATTTTTTCTAAAG
>Ga0154339_1020_pt9 | contig 24777 bp, 20 predicted proteins | sample RifGroA2_FD_115867 | JGI IMG/M metagenome (GOLD analysis project Ga0154339, IMG submission 115867) | Omnitrophica WOR_2 bacterium GWA2_47_8
GACGATCTATTCGAGGTCGGGCAAGGGGTTAGCACGGAAATTCAATCTAAAAAGCCATAACAAGATCCTGTTCAAGAAGTGGAAAAGCGATATTTACGGAAAAACAGGTTACACGCGGGCCGCGCGGTCATGCTTCGTGGGCACGGTGCAAAAAGGCGGCAGCACATTGATCATCGCTGTTTTCGGCTGCACGAAAAGATGGGAGGATATTAAATATATTGTTTCGCGTTACGGGGGTGTTGTTCTTTGAGAGAGTTGGGTTTTTCACTAAAAAACTGTATTATACTTACTGCGGAAGATAAAAAAATTCTTCGTGACATTTCAGCTGACCCATGTTTATATATTTAGATAATGAAAACATCAAAAAGGCTGTCTCGCTGGTGTTATTGGCGATCGGCATGCTCATCTTTACGGTGACGACATTAGCGCATGTTGATGCTAAGGCCCGGGAAGCTGAAGCAAAGCTTCAATTGATTTACGCTACCATGAGTTGGGATGATATGATGTATCAGAAATACAAGAAGATGGTCTTCGATAACAACCCCGTTCCTAAAAGATAAAAAGAAAGGATCATTTATGCAGGAGAAAGATAATAAGATTTTCGTTATTGGCATTATTGTTATCGTGGGAGTTTTCTTAGGCATCAATTTAATGCAGAAAGAAAATAGCAGCCCTCTTATGAGAGAAATGATGAAGCAGCAGTCGGAAACCCTGTCCGCTCTTAAGAATCTAGAAAAAAGTGTGGGCGGAGAAGAAGGCCAGGGAGGTTCAGCGACGCAAGACTTACAGAAACGTGTCGCGGTCTTGGAAGCGAAGATGGATATGGTCTTATCGGGCGGGCCAGGACAACGGCCGCAACCAGCGGCTCCGGCTGCTCCTGAGGAAGATTACAGCAAGGTGTATGATATCCCGATCGATCATTCACCGGTCAGAGGAAAGAAGGATGCAGAGATCACTATTGTTGAATTTGTGGATTTTCAATGTCCTTTCTGCGCCCGGTTTCATAATGTTTCCAATGATGTCCTGGGGGCTTATCCCAATGATGCCCGCTATATACTGAAGAATTTCCCTCTGAGTTTTCACCCGGAAGCCAAGCCTGCTGCCAAGGCTGCTTTTGCCGCCGGAGAGCAGGGAAAATATTGGGAAATGGTCGATGCCATTCTGGAAGACAATTCCAATCTTAGCGCTGATAGATACAAAGAATTAGCCAAAAAGATCGGCTTGAACGTCGATAAATTTGAAAAAGATCTTCAGGAAAAAGACAGCCAGTATGAAGATTGGATCACTAAGGATATGGAACTAGGCAGTCAGGTGGCTGTGCAAGGGACACCGACATTTTACCTCAATGGTCAAAAGACAGTGGCCCGTTCGTTGCCGCAATATAAGACGGTCATTGATGGGATTTTAAAAAAGTAGCCGTTTAATATTTCTTATAGCCCTATTATTGCCCTCGATGTTTCGCAAGGTGAAGCAAAGCGTCGGGGGCAATTTTTTCTGGTCTTTTTTCCCTAAAAATAGTATACTTAGTCCCCTTAAGCAATCTAGAGACGAATTGTTATAGACACGGAGGTTCAAAGCAATGACAAAAATAGGCGGGACAACAAAACGGTATTATAAAGAAACACGCGGCATGAAGGTCAGCGGCGGGCAGTTTGTTAAAGCGGGAACGACTTTAACCAGAGAAGGCCATCGTTGGAAACCGGGACATAACGTTGTGGGTTTAAATCACCTATCAGCTATCTGTGACGGTGAGGTTTATTTTACCAGAAAAAAAGGTAATTATAAGAGAGCGGTAACGGTTATCCATATCAAACCAGTAGCAGCAAAGAAGAAGACTCAAACAAATTAGTTCGCCATCAGGCGTCAGTCATCAGTCTTCAGCTGATGCCTGAAAGATGAAGGAATGGCTTCCGCCAAAGGCGGATCCGCCGTTGGCGGAGAAAGCTTTCTATGTGCGGCATAATCGGTTACATCGGCGAAAAGAACGCCACCCCCATCTTGATCGAAGGGTTAAAGCGTTTGGAGTACAGGGGATATGATTCAAGCGGCATCGGTATCATTTCCTCCGGCTCACATCAACTGATCATACGTAAGGCGCCGGGCAAAATTTGTGATCTAGAAAGCCTTATACGGTCCGACCATGTGCCTGCTGCAAGTTTGGGTGTTTCTCACACGCGTTGGGCTACCCACGGCGCACCAAACCGCGTCAATGCTCATCCCCACAGTGATTCCCTTCGCAAGATCGTCATTGTCCATAACGGTATCATAGAAAATTACGCGTCATTGAAAAAGACGCTCCAAGCGAAGGGCTATAAGTTCGTTTCTGAGACCGACACGGAGGTCGTGGCCCATTTATTGCGTGAGAACCTTAAGAAAGACCTGATCTCCGCTTTCCGCAAGACCATCAATCAGCTTAAGGGGTCTTTTGCCTTAGGCGTCATCAGCCAGGACCACCCGGATATGCTTTTAGCGGCCCGCATCGGCTCACCTTTAATTATCGGTGTCGGGAAGAACGAGAATTTTATCGCCTCGGATGTGCCTGCCATTTTGAACCAAACCAAAAGGGTCATTTATTTAAAAGATGAAGAGTTTGCCGTGATCCGTAAAGATAAGATCGATGTTTATGATTTCGCGGGAAAAAAAGTCCCGGCAAAGATAACGACCGTTACTTTCAAGCTCGACGCTGTGGAAAAGCAGGGGTACGCGCATTTCATGCTCAAGGAGATCCACGAGCAGGCGGATGTTTTAAAGCAGATGTTAAACAGCAGGGTATCAAATGATCATGTCCATTTGGACGGCCTGGCGTTATCAGAAAAACAGATCAAGGGGATAAAAAATATCATGATCGTGGCCTGCGGAACAGCGTATCACGCGGGGTTGGTTGGGAAATATATCATAGAAAAATTGGCTAATATCCCGGTCGCGATCGATGTTTCCAGTGAATTCCGATACCGGGACCCGATCCTTGATAAAAGTACATTGGTCGTGGCGATCAGCCAATCCGGTGAAACCGCCGACACCTTGGCCGCTGTTAAAGAAGCCAAGGCCAAGGGCGCAAAGATCCTTTCCATTGTGAACGCGGTCGGTTCTTCTTTGACCCGCGAATCCGACGGGGTCCTCTACACGCATGCCGGGCCGGAGATAGGTGTTGCTTCTACCAAAGCTTACACGGCCCAATTGTGCATGCTTTATCTTTTGGCGCTTAAATTGGGCTCGATAAAAAAGACATTAAGCCAGAAAGAGATCCGGAGATTCATTAAAGATCTGAAAAGCATCCCGCATCTGTACCATAAAATTTTAAAACATAAGCAATCCATCGCGGCCATGGCCAAGGATAATTCTCATTTCGGTTGTTTTTTGTATTTAGGCCGCAATATCAATTACCCTTCCGCCTTGGAAGGGGCATTGAAATTAAAAGAGATCTCTTATATCCCCGCGGAAGGATATGCCGCCGGAGAAATGAAGCATGGGCCCATCGCTCTGATCGATGAATACCGCGCGGTCGTTTGCATCGCGGTTGAATCGCCGACGTATGAGAAGATGATCTCCAACATCCAGGAGATCCTTTCCCGCAAAGGAAAGATCATCGCCATCGCGACAGAAGGGGATAAGACCATTCAGGATCATGCCCATCATGTGATCTATATCCCCGCGACGAACCCATTGTTGACGCCTTTATTAACGGCGATCCCTCTCCAATTGCTGGCCTATTATATCGCGGTCAACCGCGGCTGCGACGTTGACCAGCCGCGAAATTTGGCAAAATCCGTCACTGTGGAATAAAACTAGAAGTCAGAGGCCAGAGATAGGAAGCCAGAGGTTTTTCTGACATCTGACTTCAGACATATCGTTTCTTATAATAAAATGCTATATATCGTCTCCACCCCTATCGGTAATTTAAAAGACATCACCTTGCGCGCTTTGGAAATCTTAAAAGAGGTTGACCTGATCGCGGCGGAAGACACGCGCCATACTAAGATCCTTCTTGACCATTACCAGATCTCAACTCCCACCACAAGCTACTTTGAACATAACCAAATTCAAAAAGGGGAGTATCTTTTAAGATTTCTTAAAGAAGAAAAGAAGGTCGCCTTGGTTACGGATGCCGGCACACCGGGCATCAGCGATCCGGGCTATGCTTTAATTCAGCTCGCGAAAAGAAATAATATCCCGGTCACAGTCATCCCTGGCCCGACAGCGCTCATTACCGCGCTATCTTTATCCGGGCTGCCGGCGCATAATTTTATTTTTGAAGGTTTTTTGCCGGTCAAACCGATCGCCCGCCGTAAAGAACTGGAAAAATTTAAGAATGAAGAGAGGACCGTTATCTTCTATGAGTCCCCTTATCGGATCTTAAGAACATTAAAGGATATTGAGGAAGTTTTAAACGACCCGATTGTGGTATGCGCCCGGGAAATGACCAAGAAGTTTGAAGAAGTGGCAAAGGCCAAAGCCAGTGAGCTTATAAAAAAATTCTCCCTTCAGAAACCGAAGGGAGAATTTGTGTTGTTAATTCACCTTAAAGATTTGAAGGATTAAGGGCAGAACCCGCCTGTTTTCCCATCAGTAAGATCGGTCCAGGAACCGGCAGAACAATAACACAGCGCACCGCTGGTGTGGGCATACATAACACCCTCCTCGCAGCTGGGTGGAGAGTCCATAGGTTCTAAACGCATAGCCTGACTAATATGTAAGCTTTGTGTGGGGGCCGTTATCCCGATCCCAACATTGACACCATAGAAAACAGCACTGTTAGGTTGAGTTATGCTTACGGGAGCACCTGAACTTACGTAGGCGAACGTGTTATCTCCCGCGGCACTGATCTGCGCATTTTGTCCCATGGCCACAGAGTGATCCCCCGCGGCGATATTATCCTGCCCGCCAGGTACGGCGGAAGCATATCCAGAGGCTGTATTTGTTTTCCCGCCTCCGACAGCAGAATAATCGCCCAGAGCACTATTAGTATGCCCGCCTGAAACAGTGGCATGCCCTTCGAAGAGCAAATTCCCGCCGGCTTTGTTATTTATCCCGCCAGCGATCGTGTGCCCCATACCCAAATATCCGACCGGCGGTATAGTATTATTGGAACCGCCACCGATCACCGAATATTGTCCGGAAATTTTATTTGTTGTCCCTCCGCCGATAAAACCATGAGTTGAAGTTCCTCCGCCGATATCATTATCCACGCCACCCACAACAACGTTAAAGCCCGTAAGGCCTCCGGCAACACTGTTGTTCAAACCGCCTCCGATAAAACCGCCGGCGTCATTCGCCAGATTGTTTGTACCGCCGACGATAGAGGCATAAGAGATGTTTACGGGTATCGTGTTGTTGTTCCCGCCGCCGATAACGCTATATTCGGCCGCGTTCCCAATACTATTACTATAACCGCCGCCGATAAAGGCATTCCCTGATTGGTCAATGGTATTCGTATTTCCGCCGGCAATAACAGAATTTGTATAATAAGGGAAAGCCGGCCAATCAGTGATATTGTTATTTGAACCACCGCCTATCGTTGAATAATTTTGATCAGCGGTGTTGCCGCTTCCGCCGTTGATGTTTGTGGCAACGCCAAAGGCTTCGTTATTAAGGCCAAAGGCCACAGAATAATTCCCTATATTCGCGTTATCCCATTGAGTTGCGCCCACCGTACCGGCGCGCAGAGCTGATTTACTGGGGATCCACATTAATCTCGTACCTGCACCAGCCGTTGTCGGGGTTACCCCGGACCCAACAGACCCTTTGGCCAAAATGCCGCCGTCCTGGTCCAGGGTGAGCTTGAATTCGGGATCGGATGTTCCGATACCGACGAAATTAGTGGCATTGGTATCCTTTAAATAGACCTTTGTTCCAGCCTGTTCCCAGACAGTTATGGGTTTTGTATAAACACCGCCTGTGTCGCATAACCAAAAATTACCGTCATTTACAACAGTTGTGCCTGGAACGCAAGAAGTCCCTTCAACAGCGGCATCATTATCGCTATATTTTACGCCAGTAACATTAAGCGAAGGCGTGGGAACTACCGCATAAAAGGAATAAGAATTGTTAGCTGCCCACCCTGCGGTGACCAGGCTATTTATCACTAAGATTGTTAAGATAATCGTTCTCATTTATTTGACCTTTCCTCATGAAAATAATCCTTTAAATCATTTCTTTAAATCATCTATTTAAAGAATGGTTTAGTCCCTGAAGGGCTAAACCACTATTTAAAGGATGTTTTGGCGCCAGAAGGCCCAAAACAAAAAGCCTACTCTTAATTAACAATTCGTAAGAATAGGCACCGGATTCGAGAAGTTCTCTCGCTCTGTTATTGGTAGCTGGCTGTCTCCCCACTAGTCTTCTGTGAGGGACCCTGCCCCGACGTTTCAGCCGGGGTCCCGACTTCCTTTATCTAGGAAACGTCGGGATAGCTTTGTGCCCTACCCTTACGAGTAGTTTACCTCCCGTTCTACGCCAACGGGATCTCGCCAAGTTTTGTTGGCGGACTTTTCAATAGCAGATCATTCATGTTGTGAATGACTGTACTATACAACAAGTATAGAAGGTAAAGGGTTAGGAAAGCAAGAGAGATGACTTTTTTGGAGAAAACGTTTTCTGGACGATAGTAAATTTTAAAAAAGAAATGAACTTTAAATAGGGCAATCCATGGGACAGGTGCTGGAATCTTCTCCGGCATCGCAAATTAGGTTGCCGCAAGATCCGCATGTGCCGCAGTCTGCCGGGCAGGTAGAGCATGATTCGCCATCTTCACAATTTGCATCCCCGCAGGTAGGGCAATAGTCTTGGCAATCTGCATTACAGGTAAAGCAGTTTTCACCAAATTCACATGTTGCATTCCCGCATGAGGCGCAAACTCCGCAATCTTGAGAGCAGTTTGAACAATCTTCTCCAACTTGACAGTTTCCATTGCCGCATACACAGGCTCCGCAATCCGTTGAACAGCTAGTGCAATCTTCAGTCGAGCTGCAAAAGGCATCACCGCAACTCCCGGGGCAGTCAGCGATACAAGTACCCGGTTCTTCATTGGCTTCGCAGATAGCATTGCCGCAAGTCCCGCAGCTTCCGCAGTCCGCCGGGCAGGTAGAGCAGGATTCTCCAATAATAACATCGCAAGTTGAATTCGGGCAGCTGCAATCGCAATCACTGGGACAAGTAGCACAATCTTCACCGGCATCACATGTCGCATTCCCGCAGTTCTCCATATCACAGGTTCCGCAATCACTCGGGCAGGTTGCGCAACTTTCTATTGCGTTACAAGCAGCATCTCCGCAGAAGGGGGCAAGGCAGGCCCCGCAATCGCTCATACATGTACCGCATGTTTCGGATCCCGTGCATCGAGCATCACCGCATAGATGACAGTTCCCGCAATCGCCAGGGCAGTTGGAACACGTCTCTGATCCAGTACACGTCCCGTCATTGCAAACAGGGGCACAGGCTCCGCAATCGATAGGGCAATTATTGCATGTTTCGGTAGCCTCTCCTCCTCCATCAGCATCTCCAGAATCACAGACGTTATCCCCGCATGTCGGTATACAATCAATAAGGCAGTTAGTGTTATTTTCAAGAGGGGTCTGGCATTTTGAATCCCCACAGCGCTCCATGTTTTCAGTCGCAGTCCTTAATTCGTTGATATGCTGGATCCTTATCGGGGTTACGCCGGCGGTCAAAGGGTCGTCTGTAAACGTGGGTTCGGTATGAGGAGGGTTCACATAATCTTTGATCGCGGTCCTTAATTCGTCAATATGCTGCGCGCGGATAGGAGTTACCCCGGCCGTGATCGCTTCAGTCCAAGAGTAGGCGCTTGCCCCTCCCTGTGTACGCTTTTCATCGATTTCGGTCCTTAATTGCTGGATATGGATCGCCCGGATGGATGTTTGTCCGGCTGTTAGAACAGGATCCGTCCATTCGATATTTTTGTAGTTATACATAATATTGCTGGTAGCAAAAGCAAAGTTATTGAACAGAAAAATCCCTAGAATGAGGATTAAAATTGAGAGTAAAGAGATGAAGCTTATTTTTTTAAGAAGATTTAAGTACATGTTATCTCGTAATTTCGGTAAAGTTAGGGGGCGTAAACCGCGTAATACCCTGCTTGCGCGCCGGAACGGTAAGTGACCTTTAATGGCCCCGCGTTAATAGAATCGAGTTTCCCGCCGATAGATCCATTAACGGTCAATTTATAAGCGGGGATAGGTTCGCCTACGCTTAAAACACCCGTTCCTATAATAAAGGCATCGTCAGCCGGATAAATTGCTTCCGTGCCGGAATGCTGCCAGACGTAAGTTCTAGCTCCACTAACAGTGGTATGATTTCCCATAGCTACAGAATAATCACCATTAGCTTTATTATAATCACCCCCAGGAACAACAGAACCATAGCCGTTGGCTTCGTTATAGGTTCCGGCCCCAACGAATGCGCCATGGCCGGCTCTGTTTTGCCAACCGCCGGCGATGGCGTTCATATTACCAATGGCTTTGTTTTGGTCCCCCCCTCCGACAAAAGGGTAGATCCCGGTGGCTTCATTTCCTAATCCGCCACCCACAAAGGCGCCTATCCCGATGGCTTTGTTCTGCTGGCCGCCTACGACAGCGGAAATTCCTAATCCCCCGGACTCGTTAGATAACCCACCGGCAATGACGCATCCGACACCCGTTGCCGCATTGTTGGCACCAGATAGTGCCCCGGAGGCTTCCCCTGCACGGTTTGACCAAGCACCAAAGGCAACAGAGTATCTTCCGATATTTGCATCATCAAATTCATTGTTTAGAGCTTGCCCGGAACGGATAGCCATTTTGCGGGGATTCCACATAAAGCGCACGCCCGGCCCGGAAGGGACCGTGACGCCGCTATCCAAAGTTCCTTCTGCTACAATGGCACCGTCATTTGCAAGATGTAATTTGGCCGCTGGTGTCTGAGTTCCAATTCCGACAGAATAATTATTATTCATTGTAAAAACATTATTGTTTGATTTATTCCATATACAGCTTAAGACGATCCAGGTTGAATTTATGCCATCGCATACCTTTAGGCATTTATCCGCGCTGTCACGGACGGTCTTTCCATCTATGGAGCTATTACATATTGGAAGGGTTTTTGTGCGGGTTGTAATCCCGTCAACGCTAATGTCGCTAAATTTTCCGCTGGGTGAAGGGGCGATCGCAACGCTGCTATAAGTATTTGTTGCCGCCAAACAATTGGAATTTAAAAATGATAAGGCTGATAAAAAGAGGAAGGAAAGGATAAAGACATTAATCTTTTTCATAAAGGTTACTCCTTTTAAATGGGCGTGTAACAAATTTATTTTTAAAGGGTTTCATTCCTTTATATATTGATGAAGAACGCCAGTGCGTCGATGTATCAAATTCTTACTTAAAGTATAGAACACCTTGAAATTTAAATCAATAAGGAGTTGGGGAATTAAGAAAGCCCTTTCTTTGAAGCTTTTGGGATCTAAAAAATAAATTCAGGACCAAAACTATCTTAAAATCAATAGGTTATGTAATTTTTGTGGGTGGAATGGACCCTTTAAAGGCCTTTTCGAAACTCATTCTTATGTAAAATAGAAAACGTTTTCACAAAATCTACCCCACCTATTGCCAAGCGTTGCAATATATTTTATACTTCAAGTGTCAGATAAATGAAGGCCCGAAAAGGGCAAAATTGTTCTTTATAGATTCGAAGTTTTTGGATTCATTGTAAAATCCCCTTGCTCTCGTGAGAGAGCAGAGGAGACTCCAATGAGCAATGCGGAGGGTAAACTTCCGTCACACATCGTGGCGGATCCGCCAGTAAGTTTGGCGGAACTCGTAAGGGTAGGGCACAAAGCTAACGGGTCCGGTTCCAATGTGAAAGTTGGAATGGATAGCCAGCTGCCAATGAGGTAACACTCAAAATAGGTGTAAAATGTTAAAACCTATTCTTCCGCGTGGAGAATAGGTTTTTTTGTTTTTAAAGGAGTTTCAAAGGAGGATGTAAAAATGAAAGTAATTAATACTATGTTAAAAAATATTGTCTTTGTTTTTATGTTTATATTTGGGCTTGGTGCTTTGAGCCTTGCTCAAGCGCTGGATTCAACATTACCTTCTCAGCGGGCCTACCTCGTGCACCCTCTCATCGATCACAATGTCGTTGCGACGTTTGTGGAGCATGGGTCGAGCGGCAACCATGATTTGAAATTGTTAGAAACAGTGGATCCGGATTATTCTACGCCGCCGTATACGCCGGTAGTAGTGAGCTCTGGGATAAAATTCCCCAGCCATGACCTCGTGATTACAGCGACTAGGTTGGCGGCTGTTCTGTACGCTCAAGAATACCCGTTAACTTCTGTACCGCAAAAAATGAATGTTCATTTTCAGTTATATGATAATATCGGTATTAATCCGAACCCGATTCTTCCTGCTGCAGAGATATTGCCATTTAATTTGATCACCAATCCATCTTACGAAACTTTAACTGTGTCAGCCGTGGACCTGGAGATTGATAATCAGGGCTATTTTCATGCTGCGGTCTCAGCACAAGTATATAATCCGAATACATTTCAATACACAAGACGTGTTTATTATTTTAAGCGAGTTTCTACCGGGGCTTGGAACCGGATTTCAGTGTTATATACTTCTCCGGCTGCATACACTGCCTCAGATAATGTCGGAACAGGGATCAGGATGGCCTTGCTTCCGAGCGTAAACAGAGTTTTGGTTTATTTTACGGAGATTGTTAATAGTGTAGGATATGTCAAATTACTTAATTATGATAATTCACCGACTTTACCTACTCCGATCATTCTCGATTCTAGCATTACTCCCTCTCCATTATGGGCAGGACGAAGAACAGTCTTAGTATATGATCGCTTCCCATCTTTGGACATGGATATTGATAGTGCCGGCCTAAGTGTCATCGCCGCGAAGGCAACTCTGGGGAATAATAATAATCCCGTGGCAGGAATGAAATTGTTTTCTTATGCATCACCCGCAACGACAATTCCTGCTTCTTTCGCTTCGTCTTCTGCCGCTAATGCACCGTGGGCCCATGCTTTAAGAAAGCTTTCATCAAGGTTTAGTTTGTTTACTATCCGGACCGACGGTATCCCGGGTTATACTTGGCAATTCGGTTATGATCGGGGTGGAAAAGAGCTGTGGGTAGAAGAAAACGCCAATTCTACAACGGGGTGGACTTTCTTGGGGGCGCAGATACCGAATTCGACTTTATCAAGTACGTCTTTCGAATATTATAACTCCCCGGCGACTTCTAAAGAGTATAACGGCCGTTATTATCACGGATGTATCTTGACTACATCTCCTGGGACAACAGCCGTTTCAGGTAAAATAATATTGAACTATAAAACGTCATCTACAGTTTGGCATTCTCCGCGTTTTGATTGGTACACCAGTGTCCTGGGTAAGGATGTTTCTATGCTAAAGGTAGATATCAGGCCGCTTTAGTAAGTTTTGGTGTTTTAAAGAAAGAGACGCTGAATATATAGTTAGAAGATATGAAGGGCGGGTTAAAGATAAATCTTTAACCCGCCCTTCGTGTTTTAAGTGTATCAAAAATTTTTTAAGGATTAATTACAAGGGCCAAGGCCGTAAATCGTCACCCATTGGGGAGTGTTATTGCATAAACAAAGTGATGTACCTACTGCCGCATCGACTTTTAGATAGATCAATCCGGTATCCTCAGGGTCCTGGCAAGTGTCAGGAGCAGTATCGCGTGGTTGTAATCGCAGGACGCTGTTAATATCCACAGTCGCGTTGGGGTGGGGCGCTGTTGTTCCTATGCCGACGTTTCCGGTCGCGATAATAAAGGCATCAGATTGGGTGATTTGAATAGGGTTGCTTGCATCATAACCCCAGGCAAAGGTTCTGGCAGCATTAACATGTACATTTCTACCGCTGGATGATGAATAATTCCCGGCTATTGCGTTATCTTGTCCGCCGGTTATGGTGGAATGATCTCCGGATATCATATTATGTTCACCGCCCACCACAGCGGAAAAGTTTCCAGTCACATGATTGGAAGCCCCGCCGGCTATGGTTGAGGCTTCGGGATCACCATCGATCACGTTGAAATTCCCGCCAGCTATTGTGTTATAGTGGTCACTCGATGAAATACTTCCCAAAATTTGATTATTATCTCCCCCACCAATGGTGGATTGACCGGTATTTAGGACAACATTTTGATGTCCTCCGGCTATGATATTTTGTTTATCTTCAAGATTTCCTGGCAGCCCCATAGGACCGATCACGTTGTCACTGCCTCCACCAATTACGCTTGCTTGGCTAGTGCCAGTTGTATTGTTTTGCCCACCGCCAATGGTGGCCCAATCTACCAGCGCTGTATTATTATCTCCGCCGCTTATTGTAATATATTTGCCAATAGGCGCTTCTGGGGGGCCAGCTCCCGCAATATTCTGTTTGCCGCCGCCAACAGTGGAGTACTCTCCAAAAGCCCGGTTATCTTCACCGCCTCCAATCGTAGCAAAAGGCCCATCAGCATAATTTCTATAACCTCCAGAGATGACAGAGCCTCGTGTTTCTATGGGGTTGCTTGATGCAGAGTCACCTAGAATATTTGAATAACCACCGCTGAGCGTACAATATAGGCAATTTGAAAAGATCCCGCCATCTCCACCGGCAGCAAAAGAACCCACAGCCATCGCAGCGCTATTTTTTCCAAAAGCAGTGGAATAATCACCTATCAAGGCGTCATTCCAAGCTGTGCCTCCTATTAGGTCATTGTCAAGGGCCCCGCCGCGGATAGCGCCCTTTTTCGCATAAAATATGAATCGGCTTCCGACGCCTGTTGTTGTAAGGGTGTCTCCGACCCCATGAGCACCCTTGGCAATGAAGCTGCCGTCTTGGTCAAGGCTGAGCCTAAATTCAGGGGTTGCGGTCCCTATGCCGACTTTTAGATCTGGATTAGTTGGATCCGTATATACATAAGTAAACGGATTGCTCACAGTTTGTTTCCAAGGGCTGAACTGTACATAATTCGTACCATCGCAATATTTAATTTGGTTTACAGTAGCGGTGATGTCATAATAAAATTTACCCTTATTGCTCTGATTACAAGTTGGCATGGGGCGAGCTATCGGGTCTCGAGGCAGCAGCCATAATAGATCGTAATGTCCTATGGGGCTCGGTGAGGTAGAACTTAAAGTAACGCTTCGAGGCGCTTGGGCAAAAACAGTATGGCCCCAGGAAAAGGAGAGAACAAAGCTTAATATTGTCCAAAATAATCTTTTCATAATATTTTTTATGTGATTACTATAAGTATGTCATATGAGAACTTAAACTAAAAGAGGAAAGTCGAGATTTTGTGAAAACGTTTTCAAAACGGCTTGTTGTTCGGCAATGGTTACGAAGCCTGTATCGGCGGCTTTTGGTCACGTGGGACGTCGCCGACAACCGAAGCGGGTATCGTAGCCTTGGCCTTTAGCGTCAGGATTATTTCTTGACAATATTATTGTGAAGTGTTATATTCTCATCAACGTTAAAACCTTTAAATTGATCCAGCGAGATCAATAAGGAGTAAAAATTGAAACAAAGAATTTTGTTAGATTTTACACGTATAATAACTCGTTCCGAGTTCGGGACGAGTTTTTTATTGAATGCGCGGCTTATGGAACGAATCTTTAGTGTCCGCCTGGGGCGGATCCGCCTTGGGCGGAAACATAAGCCGCTGCAGGGAATAATCCCTATTTGCTTTTGTAAAAAAGCCAATAGGGATTTACTCTATAGATTGAACATAAATCGCTACACGAAAGAATCCCAGGCCACGCAGTGGCCGAGGGATTATCCTCCCAGGAGTTCCCCATGACATCTCCCATCAAGATCCTCGACCATGAAGCCATCCAGCGGGCGCTGATGCGTATCGCCCATGAGATCGTTGAAAAGAATAAAGGCGTGGAAGGCCTCTGCTTAGTTGGTATCCGCACGCGGGGTGTTGTCCTGGCCGATCGTTTACAGCAGCTTATTAAGCAAATTGAAGGCATAGAAATTCCTCTCGGGATCTTAGACATTACCCTTTACCGGGATGATCTGACCTTGATCGATACCCAGCCTCAGGTCAGGGAGACGCTGATCACCTTTGATATCAGTGATAAAAAGATCGTGCTGGTTGACGATGTGCTTTTCACCGGCCGTACGATCCGGGCGGCGCTGGACGCGTTGATCGATTTCGGGAGGCCTTCCAGCATTCAGTTGGCGGTTTTGATCGATCGGGGCCACCGTGAACTGCCGATACGCGCCGATTACGTCGGGAAAAACATCCCCACCTCATTGGGTCAGAATGTAAAGGTGATCTTAAAGGAAAGCGATAAAAAAGGGGATGAAGTTATTATTGTGGATAAAAATAACCAATAACCAAGAGACAAGATACAAACAATTTGCAATGTTCAAGGTCCAAAATAATGTTGGTGAATTCGGGATTTGTAATTTAGTTATTGTTTGGTCATTGTTTCTTGTATCTTGGTGATTTTGAATATTATGACTGAGTGGATAAAACACAATCTGATCGACCTTGAACAGTGCTCTAAAGAAGAGATAGAGCTTATTTTAGAGACCGCCAAATCTTTCAAAGAAGTTTCCGCCCGCGATGTTAAAAAAGTGCCTGCTTTGCGCGGCAAGACCGTTGTGCTTTTGTTCTTCGAGCCATCCACCCGTACTCGTATTTCTTTTGAATTGGCCGCCAAACGGCTTTCCGCCGATACGATCAATATTTCATCCGGCGCAAGTTCCCTTTCCAAAGGCGAATCGGTTTTAGACACCGCCAAAAATATTGAAGCGATGAACGTGGACCTGGTCGTGGTTCGCCATCAATCCTCGGGCGTGCCGGAGATGCTCGCTGCTGGCTTAAAGGCTGCGGTCATCAACGCCGGCGACGGGTGCCATGCCCATCCGACGCAAGCCTTGCTGGATCTATTCACGATAAAAGAAAAGTTTGGAAAGATCGAAGGACTAAAGATCGGGATCATCGGCGATATCCTGCACTCGCGGGTGGCGCGTTCCAACATTTGGGGCCTGACGAAATTGGGCGCCAAGGTGACGGTTTGCGGGCCGGCGACCCTCATGCCGGTTGATATTGAAAAGATGGGTGTAGATATCTGTTTCGATGCCAACAAGGTGATCAAAGAGAGCGATGTCCTGATCGTTCTAAGGATCCAATTGGAACGCCAGCACGATAAATTTTTACCCTCTATCCGGGAATACGCCAAACTGTTCGGTATCAACCGCGCGAAGCTGGAGGGATGCAAAGAACATCTTTTGATCATGCATCCCGGCCCCACGAATCGCGGCGTAGAATTATCCGCTGATGTGGCCGACGGAAAATATTCGGTTATTTTGGACCAGGTCACCAATGGCGTGGCGATCCGGATGGCGGTATTGTATTTATTGCTGGGGACTAAAGAAAAGAATGAAGATAATAAAAAATAAAGATACAAGAAACAATAACCAAATAAATAAAAATGACCAATAGCCAAACTTTTGGTTTCAGAATTGAAGTTTGGATTTTATTTGTATCTTGTTCCTTGGTTATTGGTGATTGGAGTCATTCATGTCTTTGCTGATCAAAAATGCGACGATCGTTAATGCGGATAAGATGGAAAAGAAACCGCAGGATATCCTTTTAGAACACGGAACGATCGCTAAGATCGCAGCGTCCATCGATCCTAAGAACGTCAAAACGATCGACGCCAAAGGAAAATTGGTTTTTCCGGGATTGATCGATATCCATGTGCACCTGCGTGAACCGGGACGGGAAGATAAGGAAACCATTGAGACAGGGTCCAGGGCAGCGGCAAAAGGCGGATTTACGAGCATTATGTGTATGCCTAACACGAATCCGGTTATTGATAACGCAATGATCGCTGAGGCGGTGATCAAAGAGGCTAAGCGAGTCGGGTTAGTGAATGTGTTCCCGGTGGGTGCTATCACCAGAGGACAGAAAGGCGAAGAATTAACCGACATGATGGAATTAAGAAAGGCCGGTTGTTTCGCGCTTTCGGACGACGGCCGCGTCGTCGGGAATACGCGTGTGATGAAGCTGGCCATGGAATATTCGAAAATGGTGGGCGCTCTTTTGATCGAGCATTGCCAGGATCCTTTCTTGTGCGGGTGTGGTGTAATGAACGAGGGATTTAATTCAACATTATTGGGATTGAAAGGTGATCCGGGGGTTTCCGAAACGATCATTGTGGCCAGAGACATTGAGTTGGCGCATTATTTAAAGGCAAGGATCCATTTAGCGCACATGAGTTTGAAGCGTTCGTGTGAATTGATCCGCTGGGCGAAATCGCAGGGGATCCAGGTGACGGCAGAGGCTTGCCCGCATCATTTCACGCTTTCCGATGATGCCGTTAAAGGTTATAATCCGGATACAAAGGTCAATCCACCGCTGAGGACAAAGGAAGATGTCGCGGCCATTAAAGAAGCTTTGAAAGACGGCACGATCGATTGCATTGTGACGGACCACGCGCCGCATACACCGGAAGATAAAGAAGTGGGGTATGATCTGGCACCTTTTGGTATGATAGGATTAGAAACATCGGTCGGTTTGACGATCACGGAATTGGTCCACGCTAAGATCCTTTCCTGGGCGCAGATGGCGGAGAAAATGTCCGCTAATCCCGCCAGGATCGTTGGCCTAAAAAATAAAGGGGAGATAAAAGAAGGTTTTGATGCCGATATTACGATCATTGATCCTGAAAGAGAATGGACTGTCAAAAAAGAGGAATTTGTTTCCCGGTCGCAGAACTCACCCTTTGTGGGGCGGACATTGACTGGCCAGGTCGTAACGACGATTTGCGCAGGGAAGGTGACGTATGGGATTGAATGAAAGAAGCGAGAAGCAGGAAGTAAGAAGTCAGAAAAAAGGATTTTAAAGAACATGTTGTTGTTTCCAGCCTCTAATTTCTGATTTCTGACCTCTAGTTTTTTAAAGCGCCTGTCCCACATAAAGCGCGTGGGACTAGGCGCAAGTTCTTCTAAAAAATTTATGGTAACTTGCGCCTGTAGCCCAACGGATAGGGCAACAGCCTCCGGAGCTGTGTGTGCAGGTTCGATTCCCGCCAGGCGCATTGAAAAAAGAAATAAGTATTAAGTGGTAAGTGATAAGAAGAAGACAAAAATATGGGATTTTATAGGTTTTTAGTTTTTCTTATTACTTATAACTTAAAACTTAAAACTTACCACTCTATATGGTAGTTATCCACAGCTTTTATACAATATGTTGATAACTAAAAGTGGAGTAGAAATACCATAAAATAGCTGAAATAAGCTATTAAGTGGAATATATGTACCAGTTCTACTCATTAATAAAAGTAAAAGTGTAATAAATTTATGATTCAGCGGATTATAATTTCAGTCATTGGCGGCCACGATATATCTAAAAAGGAATGTGCCTTAGCCCAAAAGGTTGGAGCTTTGGTGGCGCAGGCAGGTGCGGTTCTTATGTGCGGAGGGCTCCAAGGCGTTATGCGCGAGGCTTCAAAAGGAGCTAGAAGAAAAGGCGGGTTAACCATTGGGCTGTTGCCCGGCAAAGAAAAATCAGATGCCAATCCTTATATTGATATTGCCTTGCCGACTTCCATCGGGTTTGCCAGAAATGCCATTGTGGCCTGCAGCGCCGATATTATTATCGCATTGCCCGGAAGCCACGGGACGAATTCAGAGATTTGTTACGGTTTAGTTTTTAACCGGCCAGTTATCGATCTTGGAAATTGGAACCTTCCGGGGATGATCAAGGCGCATAATATCAAAGAAACGCAGAAGATCATAAAAGATCTCATTAAAAAAATTCGAGAAAACCGTTTGAAATATGACGCGTAAAAGGAACCAGGCATGGATTTTTTTTCTAACTATCATTGTTTTAGGCCTGGCCATTTATTCCAATGCCCTGCAAGGCGAATTTGTCTCGGATGATCATGTCTATATCGTTGATAATCCCAGTGTCCGCAATATTTTTGATCTCCAGGGCCTCTGGCATTCTTTCAATTCCCGCTTTTTGACCGGCCTGACCTTTGCCCTGAATTTTTCTGCTGGCGGTTTAAACGTTTTCGGGTATCACTTCTTTAATATTGTCATACATCTCATCAATTCGATCCTGGTTTATCAATTTACCTTATTAATATTAAAAGCTTTAGAGGGCAAAACCGACGCCTATAAAAAATATAAAGACGCGCTTCCCGTCTTTGCCGCTCTTATATTTTTGACCCACCCGGTACAAACACAGGGCGTTTCTTTCATCTCACAGCGCCTGGCATCGATGGGGACGATGTTCTATTTATTAAGCCTCATTTTTTATATCAGGGGCAGGCTTGATGAAAAAAATGATCTCATCCATTTGGCCCTTCTTAGCATGCTTTTCGGTGTTTTTACGAAAGAAATGATCGTTACTGTTCCCTTAATGCTTTTCGTCATAGAACTCTATTGTTTCAGTTCTTGGAAAGAGATCAAAATAACTCAATGGCGCACCGTAAGGCCTTTTGTTTTAGCGTCGTGCATGCTGCCCTTGATCATTTTGCAGCAAAAAGCCGTATCTTATCCTGATTTTACTGGACAGATAAAAGCAGGCGGTTTCTCTTGGAATTATTTTCTGACGGAAATAAACGTTCTGCGGACCTACGCAAGGATGTTGTTTCTTCCGGTTAATTTAAGCCACGAATATGATTATCCTATCGTAGGGAGCCTTTTGGATGTGGATCTTATCCTGTCGCTGGCGTTATTGATCGGTTTACTGATTTTAGCTGTCAAAACTTTTAGATCGAAACCCCTGATAAGTTTTTGTATCGTTTGGTTTTTTGTGACGACCTCAGTGGAAATTATCAACGTAAGCCTGGTCCATAGAAACGTGATATATGACCATTGGCTTTATTTGCCGATGGTGGGGTTCTCTATATTCCTCGGGCTTTTCATTCATTTAATAGCAAAAGATAAAATGGGAATAAGGGGATTATTTGCCGTCATTATTGTGATCTTTTGCCTGGCAACGTATCAAAGAAATAAGGTTTGGCAGAATGAAATCGGTTTTTGGCAGGATGTTCTGAAAAAAGCTCCCAATAAAGCGGCCGCTCACCTAGGGATGGCCAATGCTTACAAAAGACAGAATAATTTAGAAAAGGCGATCGAACAGTATCAGCAGGTGGTCCGTTCGGACCCTGGTTCAGTCAAGGCTTACAGCAACATGGGCGTGGCCTATTATCAGACGGGGAACGTTAAACGGGCTATGCGGAATTTAAAAGAGGCGCTTAATTTGGAGCCTGACAATCCGGCCGTCCATAATAATTTAGGTTACATTTATTATCTGGAGAAAGATTACGGCCGGGCGATCCTCCATTATTTTAAGGCCTTGAACCTTCGCGGAGATTACGCCAATGCCTATTTTTACCTGGGGCAATGTTATTTGGAAATGAAAAATTTTTCCACCGCGAGGAACTGTTTGAACAGGGCCATGCAACTGTATGAGAAAAGATATGAAAAGGGAAAAGTCCAGGAGATAAAGACAATATTGGATGCAATAGCCAATGAAGTTTAAGTTAAGATCCTCGGCAAGGCAGGATGTCCAGAATATCGGCCTTATCTTTTTGATAGGCGTTCTGATCTATTCCAATTCTCTTCGCGGCGAATTTGTCTCCGACGATCATGTGTATATCGCGGACAGCAGGATCTCCCAGAATTTCGGCAACATCCCCGCTGTTCGGCAGTTTTATTACACGCGTTTTGTGGTGGGCCTGACCTTTGCGGCAAATTATTTCTTACATGGTTTTAATGTCTTCGGATATCATCTGGTCAATCTCATCCTTCATCTGGTTAACAGCCTTTTAGTATACAGCCTGGTCGTTTTAACCTTTGAGACGCCGTATCTTAAAAAAATAAAACCCCTTAACCTCAAACCTTCGCATGCCGCCTTTTTCACCAGCCTTATTTTTTTAGTTCATCCGATCCAAACACAAGCGGTATCGTATATCAGCCAGCGGTTCACTTTGATGGCGGCGATGTTTTATCTGTTAACGCTGGTCTTTTATATTAAAAATCAATTAACGCAAGAGAGGCGTTATTTGATCCTCTCCTGGGTGAGCTTTGGGTTGGGGCTATTCTCTAAAGAAATGGCCATGACCGCCTTTCCGGCGATCTTGATCTATGGATGGTTCTTCTTAAAGCCGGGAATAAAGATAAGTCTTAAAGACCTCAAAGGCAAAGATTTTATTCCTTTTTATGCCATGATCGCGGTTTATTCGCTTCTTTTGGCCTTTGATAAATACGCGTCGGTTTCACAGTGGAATGCCCACATTAACCTTAAACGTTTCGATCTGTGGTATCTTTTCACGGAGATCAATGTGCTGCGGACATATTTGCGGCTGTTGGTCCTGCCCATTGATCAGAACCATAATTATGATTATCCGGTCGTGCAAAATATTTTTGACGGTGAATTTCTTTTCTCATTGCTTCTGCTGATCGTTTTGACCTTCGGGGCCGTGAGATCATTCAATAAAGAGCGGCTGTTAAGTTTTTGCGTTGTTTGGTTCTTTGTGGCCTTATCGGTTGAAACAATGAGTGTTGTTTTCGGCAATCGGGGGGTTATATATGAACATTGGCTGTACCTTCCGATGGTCGGGTTTGCGCTGTTTTTAGTTATTATGATCTCTAAGATCACAAAAGATAAGGTTGGCTTCAAGGGTTTACTTATTGTAATTATTGTGTTCATGGGCTTGGCTGCCTATAACCGTAATAAAATATGGCGGACAGAGACAGGATTGTGGCAGGATGTGGCCGACAAAGCCCCAAATTCCTCATTTGCTTATTTTGCTTTAGGGGTTGCTTATGAACGCAAAGAAAATTTTCCCAAAGCGAAAGAATCTTATGAAAAAGCGATCTCCCTGAAGCCGGATGATGTGAAGGCCCACAGTAATTTGGCCGTTGTTCTTTATAAAATGGGTGATGATCCCTCGGCGCTCAAGCATTGGAAACGGGCTATCGCTTTAGAACCGTCGAATCCGGTTTTGTATAAGAATTTAGGGTATTTTTACTATGAAAAAAATGATTGCGTGAAAGCGTTGGAGTATTATCATAAAGCCGTTGAATTAAAGGTCGATCATCAGGATGTTGCTTCTTACATTGAGGAATGCCAGAAATGCCCGAATTGCCGGAAGTAGAAACGATCCGACGTGATTTAAGCAAATTTATCTTAAATCAAACGATCGAGGACATTGCCGTCCATGACAAAAGGGTCATCCGGCGATCCTCCGTGCCCCTTTTTATTAAGAGGTCCAAAGGGCAGAAAATAATCGATGTCCAAAGGCGCGGCAAGGCCATTGTTATGGTTTTGGACAGGCAGGGGTTTCTCGTGGTCCAGCCGATGATGACCGGCCAGTTGATCTATCAAAAGAACGGCACCTTGGAGGCCCCTAAGGCCGCGAAAGTTATCTTCACGCTTTCCAATGGCGGGCGTTTAATTTATAATGACCAAAGATTGTTCGGTCGAGTGTATTTCACGGCTGATCTAAGAGAGATCGATTATTTCCGCACGATCGGCCCCGAACCTTTGGAAAAAGGATTTAACGTTCCCTGGCTTCAAAAGGCCATTATTAAAAAAAGAGGGCCCATCAAACCCCTCTTAATGGATCAGCACTTCGTCGCCGGCATCGGCAATATTTATGCCTCTGAAATACTTTTTAGATCAAGGATCCATCCCCAGCGTTCGGCTTATACCTTAAGGAAAGAAGAGCTGCAAGCTTTGCACAAGGCGACACGGATGATCTTAAAAGAAGCTATTTCCTCCCGCGGGACATCCATGCGTAATTACTTGGACGGCCAGGGCGAAAAAGGGCAGTTTAAGAACAGGATCCTGGTTTATGCCCGGGAAAATGAAATATGCGTGGACTGCAAAGGCGTGATCAAGCGTTTTGTTCAAGCCGGGCGCAGCACATTTTATTGCGAGGGGTGCCAGAAATAACAGAAGCCAGAAGCAAGAGGCACGAAGTCAGATAAAGGCATTTTCTGACTTCTGACCACTGACATCCTGCTGCGTATTGAGTAAATTATGAAAGATAGAATTAAAATTGACACGACTATCTTAGTCGCCATGATCGGCTTCACGGTCGTTCTTTATAAATTTCCCGACCTTTATCCTCGGGACAGGTCCTTTGACAATATGATGGATTTTTTCGGAGCGCTGTGCCTCTTAAAGGGTGTCTTTATCCGCATGATCGCCCGGGGATATAAAAAAGCGAATTCCAGCAAAGGCAAGGCCTTAGTCTGCAACGGTATTTATACGCTTACGCGAAATCCCATGTATCTAGGAAGTTTTTATATCGGCAGCGGCTTTGTTCTGATCCTTTGGCCGTGGTGGGCGATCTTTATTTTCGCCCTTCTTTTCTATCTGCGCTTCCGTATTCAGGTAGCGAAGGAAGAAAAATTCCTGACGGAAATGTTCGGGCAAGAATATAAAACGTATTGCCAGAAGGTCCCGCGTGTTTTTCCATCGCTTGCCGTTCTCAGCCAAACTAAGACCAAAGATATTTTTAATATGCAGGAAGCTTTAAGCACGAAAGAAAAATACGGCCTGATCGGGTGGCCGCTGTTGGCCGTCCTTTTTGAGACCGCGCAGGAAAATATCCTTTATTACGGGAGTGATATTGTATTGACGGTTAAGACCTTTCTTGCGGCCTTTGCCTTTTTTGCTGTAGCGACGTGGATCAAATTGAAAATACGCGAATAATACGATCATGGATAAGATCCAGAATAATTTTAAAGTCATCTCAAACGAAAAGCTCTGCCCGCGGTTTTACCGGCTTTGCCTGGACGCGAAATCCATCGTTAAAGAAATAAAGCCGGGCCAATTTATCCATATCCGGGTGAGCGACGGGCTGGAACCTTTCTTCCGCCGGCCGTTCAGCGTGTACCGTGCCCAAAAGTATGTTGAAATATTTTACGAACCCGTTGGTCCGGGTACAAAAATGTTGGCGACTAAGAAAAAAGGCGATGTTCTAGATGTATTGGGCCCGGTGGGAAATCCCTTTCATATGCCGCCGCCGGGGACAAAGCAAGTCGTCATGGTCGCGGGCGGGATCGGTGTGGCGCCGTTTTTGATCCTTTCGGATGCATTAAAAAAGGCGAAGAATTTAGAACTCGTTCTTTTATATGGCGGCCGCACAAAAGATCACGTGTGGCCGATGAAGGAATTTAAACAAAACGGATGCAAGGTTTTTGTCGCAACCGATGACGGCGGCGTAGGAGTTAAAGGGCGTGTGTCGGCCTTATTTTCTAAAATTAATACAGATCCCAGAACGACCTTTATTTATACCTGCGGGCCGCATGCCATGATGCACGCGGTCCAGGATTTTGCCAAGAAGCATCACATCCAAGGAGAAGCCGCGTGCGAAGAGGTCATGGCCTGCGCTTTGGGCGCGTGTTTGGGGTGTTCGATTAAGACCACAAAGGGTTTTAAAACCGTCTGTTACGACGGGCCGATATTTGATCTGCAAGAAGTCTTATTTTGATTTGTAAGAAGTCAGATGCAAGATATCAGAAGTCAGAAAAAATTTTGTCGTTTCTGTCTTCTGACTTCCTGCTTCCCGCTTCTTTTAAAAAGGAGGTGACCATGCCACATTTATTATATATTCTCGTCGGCCTCATCGGTGGTATCTTCAGCGGTGCTTTCGGTATCGGCGGAGGAGCGATCATGGTTCCGGCGCTGGTATATCTTGCTGCGTTAACACAGCATCAGGCGCAGGGGACGATCCTGGCGGTTTTGATGGTGCCGGTGGGGGCATTGGCTGTGTTGAGATATTATCAAAGCGGCAATGTAAAAATTGATATAGCCTTATGGATCGCGTTAGGATTTATTTTCGGCGCATTGATCGGCGCGAATTTCGTTCATGGATTGCCGGAGGCGGTTTTAAAGCGGGCCTTTGGGGTATTTTTGATCCTCATGGGAATAAAAATGGCATTGTTGAAATAGACCATAGACAATAGACCATAGACTATTTAAGGTCTTTGGTCGATAGTCGATGGTCAATGGTCCTATATGAATCTTTCCGTTAAAATAGCAGGTGTTGAATTCAAAAATCCTGTCACGGTGGCTTCGGGAACGTTCGGCCACGCGGAGAAGTATTATGATCTTGAAGAGGTCAAAAAATTAGGCGCGATCGTCCCTAAAACCGTGACCCTTCATAAACGAGAGGGCAATGCCCCGCCGCGGATCATTGAAACGCCGTCGGGGATGCTTAACGCTATCGGCATCGAAAATCCCGGCGCGGATGGTTTTATCAAAGATAAATTGCCGGGTTTTCGAAAGATAGGCGTGCCTTTGATGATCAGCATCTTGGGCCACACGGATGAAGAGTTCATTCAGCTGACCGAGAAATTTAACAGGGCCGAAGGCGTGAGTGTCTTGGAGTTGAATCTTTCCTGCCCGAATCTCAAATATAAAACCTTGGTGGCGCAAGACCCCGCGGCGGTCGGAAGGGTGGTCAAGGCGGTTAAATCAATCTCGAAATATCCTGTGCTTGCGAAGCTGTCACCCAATGTCACAGATATCGCGGCGATCGCAAAGGCCGCGGAGGACGCGGGCGCGGATGGGATCAGTTTGGTCAACACATTTTCAGCCATGGTGATCGATACAAAAAAACGAACGTCAGTTTTGGGAAATTTTTTCGGGGGGTTAAGCGGCCCGGCGATCCGGCCGATCGCGGTTTACATGGTTTATCAAGTCGCTCAGGCCGTTAAGGTCCCCGTTGTCGGTATGGGCGGGATCATGACGGCTAATGACGCGCTACAATTT
>Ga0154339_1089_pt4 | contig 24078 bp, 22 predicted proteins | sample RifGroA2_FD_115867 | JGI IMG/M metagenome (GOLD analysis project Ga0154339, IMG submission 115867) | Omnitrophica WOR_2 bacterium GWA2_47_8
CTTCACCGCCCCGCTGTTGGAAAATTTTGAGATATAATCTTTCAACTGCTGGATGTTCATCGACGATACGTTGAGCCTCTGGCGCATAAAATCCTGCGGCGATTCTTTGATGTCCATAAGTTTTTCTTCATAAAAAGTGACGGTGGTCGGTGATTGGATGTCTGTCCCGCTGAATTCCGCGATCTGGCAGTTATAGAATTTCCAGATGATCCCGGTCCATTTTCCCTTCCAGGCGTTGATCTTTTCGCGGATATTCTGCTCACCGTCAAACCCTATGATCGTGATCCCCTCGATCTCAAACGTGTTGGGGTCGAATTTATCGATAAAATAAAGCCGGTTCTTGAGCCCGTAAAAGGTCAAGTTGGTGATCTTGGCCTTGGTGCGGTGCGCGCTGTCATCCTCGTTGACCATGTTGGCGTTCCGGATGCGTTCGGATTTGGCCTGCGCGTTGGGGACGTATTCTTCATTCAGCCAGAAAATAAAAGATGAGACCAGGAGTGCTATGGCGATGGCGGGTCTGGCGATCTTCCAGAAGTTTAAGCCGCTGGTGCGAAGCGCAATGATCTCGTTGCCGTAGTTAAGATGGCTGTAGACAAAAAGTGTGGCGATCAAACAGGCGATCGCTGATGTCTGGGTCAGGATGATGGGGAAAAAGGAGGCGTAATATTGATAGAGCACTGCGAAAGGCACTTTGCGCGAGATCAGTTCATCCAGGTTGCTGGCGAGATCGATCAGGATATAAAGAAAGCAGAACGCGATGATGGTCGTTAAGTAGATCTGGATGATGGAACCCACGATATATCGGTCAATAATGCGCATTCTTAAGTCCTGGCCAGTTTGTAATTTAAGAAAATGGCAACGATCCCGGCGATGACATTGGGGACCCACATCGCCAGCATAGGCGGGATAGAGGTCTGGATACTGATCGCCTCCGCCCCCAAAGATAATAAATAATAAACAACCGCGCAGCCCATCGCTAACGCGACATTGATGGTCCGTTCGCGCCTATGCGTGATGACCGCCATGGGAAAGCCTAAGAGGATAAAGAAGAACGAAGCGAACGACCAGGTGATCTTGCGGTGATATTCCGTGTCAATGCGGCGCGGATCGATAAACAAGCTTTGCAGGCGTTCCCTCTCCTGGGTAAGTTCTTTCAAGGTCATGCTTTTGGGTTTTTTGCTGCCTTCGCCTTCTTCTTTGGAAATATCCAGCGTCATAAAGTAATTTTTGAAATTGAGTTTGTAAAAATTATCCGGCGTGCGCGGGTCGATCTCATCGGATGTCCCGTCCATGAGCTTGATCTTGATCTTGTTTTCACCGGGGATCGGCGTAAATTCACCGCGCTTGGCGATAATGGTGCGGGTGGGCCGGTCATTGGGCTGCGGCTGGTAGATGGTGACATTATAAAGTTTATTATCTTCGATCTTGTGGATAAAAAGAATTTGATTCTTAAAGGAATGGATAAAAATCCCAGCCTCCAGAAGGGCGGTGGGGTTGCTGGCGCCGAGCTGTTTTAGGACGCGCCTTTGCTCATAATGGGCAAAGGGGATGATCTTTTCATTCAGGATGATGGATATTAAGCTGATGACAACACCCAAGATCATCAAAGGGAAAAGGATCTTTTTCGTATGGATGCCGCTGGTGCGGATGGCCAATATCTCGTTATCCGCCGACAAACGGCTGAAGGCCAGGATGATGCTGATCAGGCACGCCAGGGGCAGCGTATAGCCTAATAATAAGGGAATGTAGAGCAGGAAAACTTTCCCCATCATGGTGATCTTAACGCCCTTATTGATGACGAGGTTGGCCAATTGGATGAGATTGCCCAAAAGAAAGATACACGTCAGCACGGCCAGTGCCAAAAAGAAGGGCAGGATGCATTCTTTTAAGATATAGCTTCGTAGTATTCTCATAAAGATCGTATCTCGTTGGTCGTGAAGCGTATCTCGTGGCGCTTCACGAACGACGTTTCACGCTTCACTATTCTCCGGCGATAGCAAGAGTTAAAACATCGACGCGTTTGGCCTCGGCCTGCTTCAGGATCCTGGCTGCCTCCGAAACAGTGGCCCCGGTTGTCATTAGATCGTCGACCAGAAGGATTTTATTGTTAGAGAATTGAAAAGTTTGTTTTATTCTAAATGCGCCCGCTATGTTTGTCCAGCGGTCTTTTTGGGTTAAACGGGCCTGGTAAGGGGTATTTTTAACACGGAAAAAGTTGTTGGTGCATAGGGTTAAGTGAAACTGCTCGGCCAGCGTCTGGGCCAGGAGCTCACTCTGGTTATACCCGCGTTCTCGCAGGCGCACAGAATGGAGCGGGATCGGCACGATACGATCGTAATCGCTAAGATCAATGTGATAGGTGTGGAGGAAAGAGAGGATCCGGTCTTTAAAATAATGCCGAAGGGATGTCTTCTGTCCGTATTTGAAAAGGTGTAAAAGCCGGCGCATGGTTTCATCATAAACACAGATCCCCCACGCTGAATCAAAGGCGTAAGAATGTTTTTGGCATTCGGGGCAGAGGGTGTGATCTTCGTTTTCCGTTATGATGAGCTGCCGGGAACATTTTAGGCAAAAAGGAGGGGCATTCTCCTGTATTTTATTGTCGCAGTTGAGACAGAGAGACGGAGTCGGGTTTTGCGAGGGGATAAAAGTTTGGCACAAAAGGCAAACGTTGGGGAAGAGGATATTGTTTAATCCGGATACCAATCCTCTTAAGTACATGAGCGCCATCGTAACATCTTTTTCCAAAGGTGTCAATTTTTCAGCCCCCATTAGAATTACTTTGTTTTATCATTCTCAGCGTGTATACTGGTACAACTTTTTATGGCACTTATCAGCTTACAGGAAATTTCGGTCGCCTTTGGCGGGCCGCTTCTCTTCGATCATTTAAGCCTTCAGCTTGAATCCGGCGAGCGCGTGGCTTTACTGGGCCGTAACGGTGTCGGGAAAACGACACTGATGCGGGTCATTGCCGGTCATTCGGGGGTGGACGATGGGAAAATCATCCGCCAGCAGGGCATTGAAATTACTCACCTCCCGCAGGAAATCCCGGCCGGCATCAGCGGTAATGTCTTCGATATTGTGGCGTCCGGCCTGGGCAAGCGAGGCGAACTTTTAAAAGATTATCACCACATCAGCCATCGTCTGCACACGGAACACACAGAAGAATTAATGAACCAGCTGGATCGCGTCCAATCGGAATTGGATAAAACCCAGAGCTGGGACATCAGCAATCAGGTCGAGAACGTTATCTCGCATATGAAATTGGACCCGGAGGCGGATTTTGATCAGCTTTCCGGAGGGCAGAAACGCCGCGTGCTTTTGGCCAAGGCTTTGGTCATCAAGCCGGACATCCTTCTTTTGGATGAACCGACCAACCATTTGGACATCGACTCGATCGATTGGCTGGAAGAGTTTTTAAAAGCATATTCCGGAACATTGTTATTTGTGACGCATGACCGCATGTTCATGCGCCATTTGGCCACGCGGATCGTTGAACTGGACCGGGGGAAAATTTTCAGCTGGAGTTGTGATTATGAAACATTCCTGGCCCGTAAACAGATGGCACTGGACAATGAAGAGGCCCAGCGGCTGGAGTTTGATAAAAAATTAGCGCAGGAAGAAATTTGGATAAGAAAGGGTGTGAAGGCGCGGCGGACCCGTAATGAAGGCCGAGTAAAAGCGCTCGAGGCCATGCGCGTTGAAAAGATGGCCCAGCGTCAGGTGATCGGCCAGGTGAATATGCAGGCGCAGGAGTCGCAGCGCTCCGGGCATCTGGTGGCCAAGGTCTCCAATTTGGGTTATTGGTACGGCGATAAAGTGCTGATCAAAGATTTTTCGACGCAGATCATGCGCGGGGATAAGATCGGGATCATCGGGCCTAACGGGTCCGGCAAGACGACATTGTTGCGTTTATTATTAGGAAAACTGGAGCCCTTGCAGGGCAAGGTGCGTTTGGGAACGAACCTGGAGATCTCTTATTACGATCAACTGCGCGAGCAGTTGGATGAAGAAAAGACCGTGATCGAAAATGTCGGCGGCGGCAGTGAGATCATCGACTTTAACGGTAAACCGCGGCATATCATCGGCTATCTGCAGAATTTCCTTTTTTCCCCGCAGCGCGCCCGCACGCCGGTCAAGGTCCTTTCCGGCGGGGAACGCAACCGTATTTTGTTAGCGCGGTTATTCACGAAACCTTCCAATGTCCTGGTCATGGATGAGCCGACCAATGACCTGGATATCGAAACCTTGGAACTTTTGGAAGAACTTCTGCTGGATTATTCCGGCACGCTTCTTCTGGTCAGCCATGACCGCGCGTTCTTAAATAATGTGGCCACCAGCACGATGGTCATGGAAGGCGATGGCGTGGTCCACGAATATCCCGGCGGTTATGATGATTGGTTAAGCCAGTCCAAACAAAGAATTAAAGTAGAACAGGAAAAAGAGGACAGCGCCGTAGATGAACCTCAAGAGAATGTAAAAAAAGAAAAGCCCACCCGCCGGAAACTTTCCTTTAAAGAAGAAAAAGAATTGGCCGCCCTGACCATCAAGATAGAAACGCTTGAAAAAAAACAGGATGAGCTTTATACGTTGATGTCAGACCTGGAATTTTTTAAAAAAACACCTGCCCAGATCAGCGAGGCCAAAGCCCAACTGGAAGAAGTCGAGGAACAACTCCTGGAAGCCTTTCAGCGCTGGGAAGTCTTGGAAGATACCCGGGATAAATCATCTTGAAGCTTTAAAAGCTTATCCGTATAATAGTTCCAATATTGCTCAAGTGAGGTGTTCATGATTAGACGAAAGTCGATTATCCTAGCCGTATTTTTATTTTGTCTGGTTTCAGCGGCCCATGCCTTTCTCTTCGAAGTGCCGATCTTAACTAACGATGAGATCGTAAAATTATCTGATGAAAAGTTACGTGATACTTATATCGACGTTATCGTTGAAGTTGAGGCCTTGAAGTCGTTTTATGCCAAAGGCGGGCTTGTCCCAAAAGAATATAAGCAGTTCAAAGATATTTTGAAATATCGGATCTATTTGTTTGAGGAAATGAAAAAGCGCAAACTTGAAGTGCCGGGAAGCGAACCCGTGCCGGAACCCGCGCCCGCTAATTTAGAGATCAAAGAATAGGACCATCCATGCCTACAACCACCATTCAAGATGACAAAGAAAAATTGCTCAAGATCCTGCGCGAGAAGGCCTTCTTTAAAGAAAAGATCATCCTTTCCTCCGGTAAAGAAAGTGATTATTATCTCGATGCCCGCCGGGTGACGTTGATGGCGGAAGGCGCGTATTTGAGCGCGAAGATCATTTTAGAGCTGGTCAATAATGAAAAATTTGACGCCATCGGCGGCCCGACCTTAGGCGCGGACCCGATCGTCGGCGCGCTGGGTGTCTTAAGTTATCAGGCCCAAAAACCGGTCAATACCTTTATCGTCCGTAAAGCCCCCAAAGCCCACGGCAAACAGCAGCAGATCGAAGGCCCGCTTTTGAAAGAAGGCGCGACCGTTATCCTGATCGATGATGTGGCCACCACCGGCAAGGCTTTTTTAGAATCGATCGATGTTCTGAAAAAAGCCAAGATCAATGTCAAGAAATGTGTCTGCATCATCGACCGTGACGAAGGGGCAAAAGACGCCTTGGGCAAGGTCGGGTGCGAACTGGTTTCGATATTTAAAGGAAAGGACTTTTTCTAGAAGTCAGAGGCCAGAGGCAAGAAGTCAGAATAGCCTTTTCGGACTTCCGATCTCGTACTTCTGACTTCTTTAAGTTCTATGAAAAAAATCATCCTCGCGTCCAGCTCTCCTCAACGGCGAAAGCTTCTTAAACGCTGCGGTATAAAGTTTGTTGTTCACCCCAGCCGGGCCCATGAAGAAACAAACGTCAAAACTACTTGCGCGGATCTCGTCAAGCACAACGCCCTTTTAAAAGCCAAGGATGTCGCTCTCCACTATAAAGAAGGGCTGGTGATCGGCGCGGACACGCTTGTGTACGACGGGCATAAACATATCATCGGCAAACCTAAGGATCTAAAAGAGGCAAAAAGGATCTTAAAACAGCTTTTTTCCCATCCGCATTGGGTTTATACGGGGGTGGCGATCCTTGATGCGGCAAGCCAAAAAAGGATCGTGGATTATGAGAAGACAAAGGTCTTCATGAACCATCTTTCCGATGAAGAGATCGGCCGTTACCATAACCGTGTGTCGCCTTTGGATAAGGCGGGCGGGTTTGATATCGAAGGCCATGGCGGATTGTTTATCCGCAAGATCGAAGGCTGTTACGCCAATGTCATCGGCCTTCCGATCGCGAAATTACGATTGATGCTGGAGGAATTTGGAGTAAGGATTATATAATGACCAATAAACCAATAACCAATCACCAAATAAATCCCAAGGTTCAATGTTCAATTGTAAACTTGAGATTTAGAATTTGGAGATTATTTGGTTATTGTCTCTTGGTCATTGGTTCTTTTGCGGGATGTATCAGTGAATACAATTTAGCGACCCATCAGGAGGAAACGTTCCTTTTTGACGACGAAAAGGAGATGAAGGTGGGAGAGGCTGTGGCGAAACAATTTGATGAACATTATGAATTAGTGGCCGATGTGGATGTCAATGAACGGGTGCAGAGGATATTAGATAGGATCGTCGCGGTGTGTGACCGCAAGCAATTGGTCTATACCATCAAGGTGGTTGAAGAAGACCAAATGAACGCGGTGAGCCTTCCCGGCGGATATATTTATGTTTTTAAAAAGCTGATCGATAAAGTCAAAAGTGACGATGAACTGGCCGGTGTCATTGCCCATGAAGTCGGGCATGTCGCGGCCAAACACGGCATGAAGCGTCTCCAGTCCTCGTATGGCTATATGCTGCTTCAAGCTATGGCCATAGCCTCACAGGACGCCGATGTCGTGGCCGGGGTCCAGACCGCGTATCTGACCCTTATGCTGGCCTATTCGCGGGAGGATGAATTTCAGGCCGATCGATTAGGTGTTAAATATTTAAAGGCCGCCGGTTATGACCCTAACGCGATGGCGGCATTTTTAGCCGAGCTGCAAAAAGAGCAGAACAGAGGGCCTCTCCATGAGGTGAATTACTGGCGCACGCACCCTTATATTCCCGAAAGGATCGCCGTCGTTAATCAGGAAGTCACCGGGAAATTAGAATTTAAAGATTATCTTAATTTAACAGGTCAGCAATAAAGAATTATGTCCCCGCTTCGGTATCCCATCCTCAGTCTCGTCTTGATGTTATCTCTCTTTGCCTGCACGGCGAGATCCACGGAAGATCAGGTCTGTTTTAAAAGAAATTGCGTTGATGTGAGCCTGGCCCAAACACACGAAGCAAGGGAGCAGGGTTTGAAATTTGTAACCCGGTTAGAACCCAACCGCGGGATGTTATTCATCTTCCCTAAAAGCGGCCAAAATAATTTTTGGATGAAAGAGACCATGATCCCTCTGGATATTATCTGGATGGATTATGCCCGGCGTATTATTCACATCGAACGCAATGTCCCGCCCTGCGCCATTGACCCGTGCCCGACTTACGGCCCTAAAAAGCCCGCCCTTTATGTTTTGGAAGTGAATGCGAACCACGCCCAAGAAATGGGTTTGCGGCTGGGCGGTGAGTTGGAGTTTAAATTAAAGGACTAAATTTGATTACACAGATTGAAAAGGCGGATTACGCAGATATCTGCGTAATCTGTGTTGTAAAATCTGTGTCATCATATTTAAAGATTGAATTGAAATTCAGTTAGATGGCTTTATAATTTAAATATATATGCATATCCTTTCAATTAAGAGTTATGTTCTAAACCCCTACGCGATCGCTCCTTTCTTAGTTGGGACCCTGGCCATTATCTTCGGCGCTTTTCTTTATTTCCTTGAGAAAAAATCCTCTTTTACCAAATCGCTATTGTATTTTTGTTTAAGTTCCGCGCTTTGGCTGTACAGTTGCGCGCTTATCCTGCTTTCTCAAAAGGGGAATACCGCCCTTTTCTGGTCGCATATCCTGTATATTGGTTTTGCCCTGGTGCCGGCCGCGTTGTTCCATATGTCGGTCAATCTTCCCAATAAATATGAAAGCCAAAAACCCTGGGTGCAGGCCGTTTACGGGCTGGCCTTGTTTTTTGTGGTTTTCAGCCACAGTCCTTATTTTTTGGAAGGGGTGCAGAAATACGATTACGGGTTTTTCCCGACAGGCGGATCCCTTCAGATCTCCATGCTGGCCTTTTTCGGTCTAAGCCTGGTATTAAGTTTTTTAAATCTGGTCCGTTATCACATGGAATTGATCGAGGCGGTAGAGAAAAGAAGGATCCAATTATTCATGTTCTGTTTTTTTATCGTCTCTTTTGCGGCCATGGATATTCTCGCCAGCCGAGCCTGGTATTTGTATCCGTCAGGTTTTATCGCCTTTTTAGGGTTCATCTTGGGGGTGACCTGCTTTAAATTGATGATCTATTATGAAACGATCGAAGAGCACACCCAAAACTTGGAGTATGAGGTCAAGGTGAAGACGAAAGAGATCAACACTGTCTTAGAGCAGCTGCGTGCGACACAGCTGAAGCTTTTGGAAACCGGGAAACGTTCCGCCATGGCCAGTTTAAGCGCGGGGATCCTGCATCAGTTAAGCCAGCCGATCACCGCCATCCACGGATTCGTGCGCTTTGTTAAGAAGGAAATGAAAGAGACCGATACTTTTTATCGGCCTATTTGTCATATTGAAGAACAGTCGGTCTATATTAAAAATATGCTGGAAGACCTGATGAACATCATTAAGCATCGGGAGATCAAAAAAGAAAATATTAACATCAATGATTCTATTAACCATGCCATGAACCTTTTGACCGATGAGCTTAAGATCCGGCGCGTGCACTGTGATACGGTTTTGGCCGATGGTTTGCCGCTGGTGTTTGCCGACGGCGTGCATTTGCAGCAGATCTTTATGAATATCATCATCAACTCCTTACAATCGTTGAGCATCTTACCGAAGGATAAGAAACGGTATTTGAAGATCACCTCTTATTACGACGATAAAACCAATGAGGTCTTGGTCAAGTTCCAGGACTCGCAGCGGGAAGTCACCCAGGATGATAAAGATTTTATGTATGAGCCGTTCTTTTCGACCAAGGCGCCGGGGACCAGTATTGAGCTGGCCATCTGCAAGGACCTGATCTCCGAGCACGGCGGCAAGCTTCAATTGGAAGAGGGGAGCCTGCAGGGGACGCAGTTCGTGATCCGGCTTCCGGCTTCCGATCAGAAAGTAACTTCTCATGAAAAGTTATAGACGGAGCTTGTTTATTTTTGTAGAATTGATTACGCTGATAAAACACCGATTACACAGATTATCCGCGTAATCATTTTAAAATCTGTGTAATCATTTAAGGATTTTTATATGGATAAATTGAAAATTTTAGTCGTGGACGATAAACAGGTCATCGGGGACTTGTTTGAATTTACCTTAGGCTACAGCGGCCACATCATCACGGTCGTGAACAGCGCCTTTGAAGCCGTGGAACGCATAAAAAGTGAAAAGTTTGACATCGCCTTTGTGGACATTGTCATGCCGGAGAGGGACGGTGTTGAACTTTTGGAAGATATCAAGAAAGTTGCCCCGCAATTGCCCGTTGTCATGATGAGCGGTTATTCCGTTGAGGATAAACGCGAAAAATCAAAGAAGTTGGGCGCCATTACCTGCCTTAAAAAACCTTTTGAGATCGAAGACGTCAAAAAGATCATTAAATCAACGTTGGGAAGAGACGTATAAATGATAGAAGTCAGATGTAAGAAGTCGGAATTCAGAAAGATTTAAGCTTTTTCTGGCCTCTGACTTCCGGCCTCTGGCTTCATTATTTTTTAGGTCGATAGAAATGCGTGCTTTGGCCGAAGAAGGTTTCGGCTGTTTCCATGATGGTTTCGGTGAGGGTGGGATGAGGATGGATGGAAAGTTTGATATCCGCGGCAACAGCGCCCATTTCAACGGCTAGGACCCCTTCCGCGATCAGTTCCCCGGCGCCAACACCGACAATGCCCATTCCTAAGACACGTTGTGTGGCAGGATCAATGATAAGTTTGGTCAGCCCATCGATGCGGTTAAGTGTCACGGCCCGGCCGGAAGCGCCCCAGGGAAATTTAACGACTTCAACTTCTCGGCCTTTATTCTTCGCTTCAGTTTCCGTCAATCCGCACCAGGCAATTTCCGGATCGGTAAAGACGACCGCGGGGATAGCATTGGGCTCAAAAGCGACTTTATGCCCGGCGATCGCCTCCGCCGCCGTGCGGCCCTCGTGAGAGGCCTTGTGCGCCAGCATGGGTTCTCCGGCGATATCGCCGATGGCGTAGATCTTCGGGTCCGTTGTTTGGCGCTGGGCGTTCACAACCGCAAATCCGCGCTCGTTCAACTTTACCTTTGTATTTTCTAATCCTAAATTCTGAGAATTCGGTTTCCGCCCGATCGATACCAAGACCTTGTCATAATCCTCTTTGGTTTGTTTGCCGTCCTGTTCAAAAGTCACCGCGATCCCCTTGCCGGTATCATCCATTTTGACGACCTTTGTGTTGAGTTTAATGGATTCGAAAAGCGGGGTCACGCGCTTTTCTAAAACAGCGGCTAGGTCGCGGTCGCAGCCCGGAAGGAGCCCCGGCGTCATTTCAACGACGGAGACTTTGCTTCCTAATTCACGATAAACCGTTCCTAATTCCATCCCGATATATCCGCCGCCGACAACTAAAAGGCGTTGAGGGACATCGGCCAGTTCAAGGGCCGTGGTGGAATCCAAAACGCGGGCTGATTTCGGGGCGAAGGGAAGGCTGATCGGAAAAGAGCCGGTGGCTAAGATCGCGTGGTCAAAGGCCAGCGTCATTTCGCTTCCGTCAGCCTTTTTGATCTTTACGCTGTTCGAATCGATAAATTTTGCCTGGCCCTGGATAAAGGCCACTTTGCGCAGTTTTGCCATCTGGCCGACACCGCCGGTCAAGCGGGTCACCACACTGTCTTTCCAGGCGCGGACTTTATTGATATCAATTTTGGGGGAGGCGAATTCGATTCCTAATTCTTTGGCTTCGCGGGATTCACAAAGGATCCGGGCGATATGCAACAGCGCCTTGGAGGGGATGCATCCGCGGAACAGGCAAACCCCGCCGGGATTTTTTTCCATGTCCACCAAAGTGACCTTGAGGCCTAGGTCCGCCGCTAAGAATGCCGCGGCATAACCGCCTGGCCCGCCGCCGATGACAATGAGTTGGGAATGATTATTCATAATTTTAAAGAGGTCAGAAGCAGGAAGTCAGAGGTCAGAAGTATCTGGCTTCTGACTTCTTGCCTCTGGCTTCTAGTTTTTCTCCAGTTCCATCAAAAACGGCTGCTGAATGGCATCACAGATCCAACGCAAGAATCTTGCTCCATCAGCGCCGTCGATCACGCGATGGTCATAGGAAAGTGACAAGGGCAGTATAAAACGGGGGACGAATTGATTGTCAACATAAACAGGTTCCATCTGGGCGCGGGAGATCCCCAGGATCGCGACCTCGGGCCAATTCACGATGGGGGGGAAATACGTTCCGCCGATCCCGCCTAAATTCGTCAAAGTAAAACATCCACCCTGCATTTCTTCTAACGTTGTTTTTTTGTTGCGCGCCTTTTCAGCGATCTCCGTTAATTCATCGGATATCTGTAAAATATTCTTCTTGTCCACATCCCGCACCACCGGAACAATGAGCCCGCGGTCGGTATCAACGGCAACCCCGATGTTAAAATATTTCTTATAAATGATCTCATTGGTGGCCATATCGATGCTGGTATTGAATTGCGGGAAATTTTTTAAGGCCGAGGCCATGACCTTCATGATGAAAGGAGTGATGGTCAATCTTTTTTCCTTGGTCGAATAACGTTTGCGCAGGCGTTCTAATTCCGTGATATCGGTCTTATCAAATTGCGTCACATGCGGGATGGTCATCCAGGCTTGGCTCAAATGTTCCGCGGTTTTCTTTCGGATATTATTCATCGGCTTTCGCTCAACCTCGCCGAATTTGGCAAAATTAGGCAACGGCGCTGCGGCAACGCCGGCACTTCCTGTGCGTGCGATCGCCCCGCTGTTGAGCATCTTGGAATAGGTCTTTACGTCATCGATCGAAATGCGTCCACCGGGGCCGCTTCCGGGGACTTCGCTGATATTGATCCCGATCTCACGGGCAAAACGTCGGACGGAAGGAGCAGCCGGAACATCTTTATGGTCGTTGGTGTCTATGCCTACAACTGCGGGTGCAGGGGCAGCGGCCTTAGATTGAGGAACGGAAGCCGGGACTTTCTTTTCTTCTTTGGGCGGTTGTCCGCCAAGTTTAGCAGGTAAACTTGGCGAGACCTCGCCAACCGCTTCTTGCGGTTGGCGGGCGCCTGCGTCGATCTTCATGATCGTCTGGCCGATCTTGATCTCCGAGCCTTCTTTGACCAATATCTCTTTAATAACACCATCGACAGTTGACGGAACGTCAATGGTGGCTTTGTCGGTCTCAACTTCGATCAGGGTTTGATTTTTTTTGACAGCATCGCCGACCTTGACGGCCACTCGCACGAGCGTGCCGCCTTTGATATTTTCACCCAACTCAGGTAATTTAAATTCTGTTAGCATAAGGTTTTCTAGTGAAACGTGAAGCGTGAAACGTGTTTCGTGGATTTTGTTTTACGAGCGACGCTTCACGAACGACGATTAACTTATCATCGGGTTGAGCTTTTTCGGATTGATCTTTAAGTCTTTAGCGGCTTTTTTAAGGACGTCTTCACCGATCTCTTTATCGCGATAAAGACAGACAAGGGTCGCATAAACGATGTGACGGGCGTCGACTTCAAAAAAGTCCCGCAAGGCCGGGCGGCTGTCGCTTCGGCCGAAACCATCGGTCCCCAATGACAGTAAAGGACGGGGGAACCATTTGCCGATACTGTCCGGCAAGGCCTTCATATTATCCGACGCGGCCACAAAAACACCTTTTTCTTTGACTAAGTTTTGCGTGATATAGGAAATTTTTGGTTTTTCTAAAGGATTTAACACATTGGTGCGCTCGACATCCAAGGCCTCTCGGCGCAATTCGTTATAGCTGGTGATGCTCCAGATATCGCTGGCGACCTTGTATTTTTCTTCCAATATTTTTTGCGCTTCGATCACCTGGTTCATGATCGCCCCGCTGCCGAAAAGATGCGCGCGCAGTTTAGGTGTTTTCATATCGCTTGATTGAAAGCGGTACATGCCTTTTAAGATGCCGTCTTTAACGCCGTCCGGCATCGCAGGCATAGCGTAGTTTTCATTGCCCACGCTTAAATAATAAAAAATGTTTTCCTGCTTTTCATACATGCGGTAGATGCCGTCCCGGATGATCACGGCCAGTTCGTAGGCGAAAGCAGGGTCATAGGCGACACAGGTGGGGACAGAGGATAAAAGTAAATGGCTGTGCCCGTCCTGATGCTGGAGGCCTTCGCCGTTCAGGGTGGTGCGGCCCGATGTGGCGCCGACTAAAAATCCCCGGCAACGGGAATCCGCCGCCGCCCAGATCAGATCGCCCACGCGCTGCGGTCCGAACATAGAGTAATAGGTGTAGAAGGGCATGGTGTTGATGCCTTGGGTCGAATAGCATGTCCCGGCGGCAATAAAAGAACCCATGGCCCCGGCTTCATTGATGCCTTCTTCTAAAATTTGCCCGTCAGTGGCTTCTTTGTAATAGATTAGGCTGTCCTTATCGACCGGTTCATAGTTTTGGCCGACGTGGGAATAGATCCCGCATTGGCGGAAGAGGGCTTCCATCCCAAAGGTCCGCGCTTCATCCGGGATGATGGGGACGATCAATTTTCCGACTTCCGGGTCTTTTAAAAGTTTGGATAAAATGCGGACATAGGCCATGGTGGTCGAGACTTCGCGGCCTTCCGTGCCTTTATTGAATTCTTCGAACAGTTCTTCTGCCGGGGTCTTGATCGGCGTGCTTGTTTCTTGACGGGACGGCATGTATCCGCCCAAGGCCTCGCGCCGGGCGCGCAGGTATTTCATTTCTTCTGAATCTTCCGGCGGACGGTAGAAGGGGGTGTTGACCACTTCTTCATCGGAAACCGGGATCCCGAAACGGGTGCGGAATTCTTTTAATTCATCTTCATTTAATTTTTTCTGCTGATGGGTGATGTTCTTGCCTTCCCCGCTTTCGCCTAAGCCGTAACCCTTGATGGTTTTGGCCAGGATCACGGTGGGAGCACCTTTAAATTCCACGGCTGTTTTGTAGGCAGCATAAACTTTGAGCGGATCATGGCCCCCGCGGCGCATTTTTTGAAGGTCTCCATCGGATAAATGTTTGACCATATCTAAGAGTTTCTGATCATGGCCAAAAAAGTCGTTTCGGATGTAAGCGCCGGTCTCAACGGAATATTTTTGGTATTGGCCGTCTACCACTTCCCCCATGCGTTTGGCTAAAAGGCCTTCGGAATCTTTCTCTAATAATGGGTCCCAATCGCTTCCCCAGATGACCTTGACCACGTTCCATTGAGCGCCGCGGAAGAGGGCCTCCAGTTCCTGAATGATCTTGCCGTTGCCGCGTACCGGGCCATCAAGCCTTTGCAGGTTACAGTTGATAACAAAGATAAGGTTGTCCAGTTTTTCGCGCGAGCCTAAATGGATAGCGCCTAAAGATTCGGGTTCGTCGCATTCGCCGTCCCCCATGAATACCCAGACCTTGGCGTCATCTTTGGGTTTTAACCCGCGGTCTTCCAAGTAACGCTGGAAACGCGCCTGGTATATCCCGGTCAAAGGGGCCAGTCCCATGGAGACGGTCGGAAATTGCCAGAAATTGGGCATAAGCCAGGGGTGCGGGTAAGAAGAAAGCCCGCCACCCGGCTGAAGTTCCCGCCGGAAATTCTCTAGATTTTTCTCAGTTAAGCGGCCTTCCACAAAGGCGCGGGCGTAGACACCCGGTGAGGCGTGGCCTTGAAAATACACAAAATCTCCGCAAAAATTATCGTTCCTTGCCCTGAAAAAATGATTAAATCCCATTTCAAAAAGGGTCGCGGCTGAAGCGAAAGTAGAGATATGCCCGCCGATGCCGGCTTCGGCCTTGTTGCCGCCAACGACCATGGCCATGGCGTTCCAGCGGATAATGCTCTTAATGCGCCGCTCGATATCACGATTTCCGGGGAAAGGGGGCTGTTTTTCAGGTGGAATGGTGTTGATATAGGGTGTATTGGCTACGAAAGGGAGGGTGACCCCGGCTTCCTGGGCGCGGATTTGCAGCTGCTGGAGGATCTTTTTGGCCTGTTCTTCGGTCCCGTGGGTTAAAACATAGTCCAAGGAGCTAAGCCATTCTTTTATCTCTATTTCTTCAACTTCCGAAGAACGATTCTTTACGACATCATCACCGGTCATAGTAACCTCTTTCAACTTTTATGACACCCTTTCCGTTTTTCAAAAAGAATTGGAGTTATTCTATTACGCAAAGAGAATATCTGCAAGACTTTTTATTGATTAAATCCTGTTTTGAGCTCGAGAATCGGTTGACAGCCAAAAAATTAGTAAGTATACTCATTAGCTATCAGCGTTCAGGTGTCAGGCATCAGCAGCGGATAGCTTGCAGCTAGAAGCCGACTGAAAGCTGAAAGCTCATAATGCGGAAGTGGCGGAATTGGTATACGCGTACGTCTCAGAAGCGTATGGGGAAACCCGTGAGAGTTCAAATCTCTCCTTCCGCACCAATTCTCAAAGGAAGCTCGTGTCGAATCCAATTGCCACTAATAAGAAGGCCTACCGTGACTACTTTTTCACGCAGACTTGGGAATGCGGAATTGAGCTTAAAGGCGGAGAGGTGAAGTCTATCCGGGCGGGAGAGGTCAATTTTGCGGACAGTTTTGCCCGGATGGAAGGCGGCCAGGTCTTTCTTTATAATCTGCACATCAATCCTTACGCCCAGGCCAGCTATTTAAATCAGGAACCGGACCGCATTCGAAGGCTGCTGCTTCATAAAAAAGAGATCAAGAAAATGACCGGCCTGGTCACCCAAAAGCATCTCACCTTGATCCCCACCAAGATCTATCTTAACAACCGCGGTTTTGTAAAAGTTGAGCTGGCCTTGGGCCAGGGCAAAAAGCAATACGACAAGCGCGAGGCCATCAAAAAACGCGAACTTGACCGGGGCTTAAGCCGGGTTGTGAAACAAAGGAAGAGATAAAAAATCATTGGTATCACAGAGAACATTATTGTAGAATTCAAATATGATCATTTATGAAGAAATTTTACGGGAATTTCAGAAACAAAAGGTGAAATATGTACTGGTGGGAGGAATAGCGCTCAATTTGCTCGGTTCTTTGCGCAGCACCGCTGATTTAGATATTCTTGTTGAAATGAGTGACAATAATCTCGCGAAGGTCGTCCAAATCTTGAAAAGGCAGGGGTATCGTGTTAAGCAACCCGTTGATCCCATGGGCATTGCGAATAGCCGGATAAGGCAGGATTGGATTAAAAATAAGCATATGAAAGCCTTTAATTTTTATAAAGAACAGGAATTTAAAGAAGTTGATATCATTATTGACTCTCCGGTCTCATATGAGAAGGCTAAAAAAGATGCTATACTTATCCAGGCAGACAACATTAAAATACCGGTTGTCTCTATAGATAATTTGATCAAAATGAAAAAGGATACCGGTCGTCCAATGGATAAGTTGGACGTGAGTGAATTAAAGAAGATAAAAGAATTAAAAAGGCGGAAATGATGTTTCAATGGGAAAGTGAAAAGGAGCGCTTATCGCGATTTATGAAAATTCCAGCGAAGAAAAAGCTGGAATGGCTTTATGAGATGAAGGAATTCCTCTGGAAGTTTTCAACTCCCCGACAGCGGAAACTTCGTTGGAAATTGCGCTCTCCGCGTTGGGATTAATGTACTTTTAAATGTTCACTCATGGGGGTGACTGGCCTCGACTTAGGTTGGCGAGGTATAGGTGGCATGCCGAGGAAGCCTGGTTGGCCTCGTTAAACCTCTAGGCACAACTAAACGCAAACGAAACAGCGCAAGCTGAAATCGATGCCGCGAATGAAATCGTGAATAACGTTTTCAAACGCGCAACAGTCCCTGTCTAATAGCACAGGGCCGTTTTGGGAGAGATGCCTGCGATCTTTCAAAACGTCATTAGCAGGATAGTTCTAAATTGCGCTTTCGGATTTAGGACGAACCTTAAGAAAGCTAATCTTGTTTACGTTTGTTTATTTAAAGAAACAAGATGATTCGCCTCACGGCGAAAAAATAAACTAAGCATGTAGAGGCCTATACTGAAGAACTTAAGGACGCGAGTTCGATTCTCGCCACCTCCACCATGCTTCGTCAAAGTGCTTTCGCCTTTGACTTCGCATGGCTTCGCCAGGCGAAAGGCGAAGAATTTAGAAAGCATGGTGGTTATCCTGCGAAGTCCCCAAACGAAAGTTTTGGGACGAAGCAGGAGCCACCAAAATTTTGAACTTCCCCGCTCCCCTCACCCAAAATTATGTATTTCATTTATATTCTTAAAAGTCAAAAGCAAATAAATAAACTTTACATTGGTATAACGCATAATCTCTCTGAGAGATTAAAAGAGCATAATGAATGCCCGATGTGTAGTTATATAAAAAGTTATGGACCTTGGATATTGGAATCTTATATAGGTGTTAGAGGGGAAGCTTTAGCCAAGAAGTTAGAACAGTATTTTAAGCAAGGATCGGGTTATTCTTTTTTACGAAAGAGACTAATTGCAAGAAATAAATGCTAAGTCCATTTATATTGGGATAAAATTTAGCGCCGCATTTTATTTATGCTCTTGAAATATATTTATTTATAGTGGGTTGTAAAAATGCTACTATTTCCTTGAGTATCAAGTGCCCAAGCGGTGCCCACGGAAAGTGAAAAAGTTGTAAGATTTTGTATGGATGATTAAACGTATCCATTAGGAGATCCTGCCTGGTGAGTTTCTTTCGAAGAATCATCGTTGTCTTTATTTGGTTGATTGCCTCAGCGGGATTCCATTTCATCTATCACTGGCCGATGATGGTAAGTGTTGTTTTGTTCCTCGCGTTGCCATTGCTCGGGTGGTATCTTCGCAGTGATAAAATTTTAGCAATTGGTGCGCTCATAGGATCCCTGGCGATGCTCATAAGCCTTAGTCGCATTGCGCCGAGCAATAATCGCGATTGGGCAACGGAATTTTCTGTTTTACCTAGAGTCCACATATCTGATCAGCAAGTGACCATCGAGGGATTTCGGAATTTCAAATGGCGTGGCCCCCAAGAATTTAACCCAGTTTGGGCAACGCGTTCCTTCGATCTGCGAAGATTGGAGAGTCTGGATCTTATTGTTGAGCCGTTTAAGGATTCGGAGCTTATGGCTCATACAATGCTGAGGTTTGGATTTGGAGAAAACGAATATTTCATTGTTTCCGTTGAGGCCCGTGCGGAAAAGCATGAGACATATGATCTGGTTGCCGGCGCCCTGCGTCAATTCGAATTGATCTATCTATTTGGTAGCGAGTCTGATTTCCTGACTGTCCGAGCCGTTTACCGGGGGGCACGGCTTTATGCATACCCGGTAAAAGCGGAACGGAAATTTATAGCTGACCTCTTTAGGGACCTGGCGTCATCAGCCAATGCTTTGCATGCCAACCCAAAGTTCTACCAGAGCATCCGGTATAATTGTACTACAACTTTGGTCAAACATTTTGATCGTCAGCAACATCAAGAGCACATTGGTCTGCGCTATGAAACGCTTTTTCCCGCGCTCACCGGTAAGCTTTTGCACCGGATGGGGTACATGGATACCGCTTATTCATACGAAGAGGCTAAAGAATACTTCCGTGTTGATGAGCGCATCAGGGAATCTCAGCGTCACCACAAATCGCAGTGAATACTGCGGGATTACCACTTATAAAAGATTTAACGCTACCATGCTTCATAATTCTTCCCAATGTATTATTAAAAATAAAAAGACAACTTTCGGGATGTCTGATATTATTATCTAAAATAATCTTAACAAGGAGGCTGCTATTAAAAAATTATGTTTGTCGATCGTTTCTGTCCTTTCCCTTTTAACCGTTTTGAGCTTGAATTCCCCCGCCGCAGAAAATAATGAAAATCCTTTTTCCGCCAAATTAAGCGTCAGATATTCGCCGGAGGTCGATATTAAAGACCAGTCCGGAGAATTACAATACGCAAAGATCGTGTTAAGGCTCGGATATCAGAAAATTTTAGAGAATGGAACTCCGGTCTATATTAATATCGGGCCGGATCATTACATCCTGACGGAGAATAGCGCGGTCAATCTGCCGCCCGATGCTAAATCCCGAGGGATAAGAGTGGGGACCGAGTTAAATGTTCCCTTTGTTGATGATCATTTTTTGTTGGGTTTAGAATTAAACCCCACGTTCCAAACCGCCAAGGAAGTGCAGTTTGATTCCGACGGTTTCCGGATGAGGTTCAGCACATTCTTGAAATATAAAGCGGATAATGGTTTAGTCTGGGTGTTGGGAGCGAATGTCCGGCCCGGATATGAAATGCCGGTTTTGCCCATATTCGGATTTAATTATCAGCTCAATGATAAGATCTCCATTAATTTGGTCTCTGACGCCCCCAACGTTTCGTATGCGCTTACCGATAAAACAAAACTGCTTTGGGAATTTGATTATACGTTCGATGAGTTTGAAATAATCGGCGGCTCTTTGGATGGCTCAACCTTAAGCATTCAAGACTTCGCCACCGGCGCGGGCATTGAACATACGTTTAATGATCATGTCGCGGTCAAGGCCGGGTTCGGCGGCGTTTTTAACAGGATCATCAAATATGAAGACGCTCCGGGCAAAGTCGTGCCGGAGAACGGCGTGTATTTTAGTGTAAAAGCCGACGTGCATTTTTAAGAAATTGTGATATATTAAATTTAAATTTAGGCGATGGAGTTCGCCGGATTTTTTATAAAACCGCTAACATATCTTTTTAAAGCTGATAACTCCTACGGTTCTGAAATAAGAATTGTGGGAGTTTTTTGTTTTTTGGTAAAAGTCATCAAATCGTTAATCAATTTTGTTAACATTAAAAAATGGAGGGAAGGATGGAGAATATCTTTGCGGTTGCTTCTTTATGGTTGGGCTTGGCAGTTTTTTCAGCCATTATCGCCTATCACTTAAAGATTTCCATAGCGCTTGTGGAAATATGCATCGGTATCGTTGCCGCTGCGGTCATGGATCATTTTTTTGGCCCGAATGCTTTTGGAAGTAATTTAGAGTGGCTTCGTTTTTTGGCATCGAGCGGCGCTGTTCTTCTTACTTTTTTAGCCGGCGCTGAACTGGATCCCAGAGTCATTCGTACTAAATGGAAGGAAGTTATGGCCGTGGGGTTGGTAGGATTTCTCGCACCGTTTTTAGGCTGTACGGCCTTCGCGCGTTTTATTCTTCATTGGGATCCGAGGGCAAGTTGGTTAGCCGGAGTTGCTCTTTCAACGACATCGATGGCGGTGGTTTACGCCGTAATGCTCGAAACAGGATTTAATAAAACGGAATTCGGTAAAGGGATATTAGGCGCATGTTTTATAAACGATCTTGGAACTGTTATCGCCCTCGGGCTTCTGTTCGCGCCATTTACCTATAAAACAATGGTATTTATTGTCGGTACTACAATCATACTTATCCTTTTTCCATTTATAACTTCATTCCTGCACCGAGTTTATGGAAATAGAACGGCTGCAATACGCGCAAAATGGGTCATGCTGGTGTTATTTGGCTTGGGTGCCCTTGCCTTATGGTCGGGAAGTGAAGCTGTGTTGCCGGCTTATATAGCAGGGATACTTATAGCTGAATTTGCCGTCAGGGAACATCATTGGGTGAGCAGGTTGCGTACCCTGACAGTAGGTTTTCTTACTCCATTTTATTTTATCAGGGCAGGCTCCCTTGTTTCAATTGCGGCTTTGATGAGCGCACCCATGATATTCTTAATACTTTTATTAGGAAAGGTTATTTCAAAAATTTTCGGACTCTATCCGGTTATCGGCATTTTTCGAAAAGAACAGACAGAGAAGTGGTATTATACACTTCTCATGTCGACGGGGTTAACATTCGGGACCATTTCGGCGTTGTATGGATTGTCCCATGGCATAGTGACCCAGGAGCAATATTCATTCTTGGTGGCGGCGGTTATTGCCAGTGCCGTTATCCCGACCTTGATAGCCAATTTTGTTTTTTTCCCGCACCATCTGCTTACCAAGCAGTCAGGCAAATTGATGTCCGAAGGCATCGATGAGGAATGATCTTTACTGAAAAGATCTTTAATCCCAAAATATTCTTCGCCATTTTGTCAATCTTGTATATAATAGCTACATTAATTGATTCTTCTGTTGGTGATTCTTTAATCGAGAGGGAACAATGGAAGAAAGACGAAAATATCAACGTGTCAACGTTGATCTGCCCGCCCAATATAAATTTCCCCCAGATTCCCTGTCCAGTTTTATAAGCACGGTGGTTAATATCAGCGCCGAGGGGGTTTGTTTCATCTCCCAGCAGCAGATAAGATCAGGGCAGGATGTTGAACTTCAGGTCGATCTAGATACCAGTGAACAAGTCTCCTTTAAAGAAAAGGATATATGCCAATGACCTCAGCTAACTTTTATAAAAATGAACGATTGAAAATATTTGTCCTCATTTGCCTTGTTTTTCTCGCTTATGCCCCGGTCTTTCAGGCTCCTTTTAAAACCATGGACGATCAACTAGCCATTGTCCATAACGAAAAGGTCCATGATCTCAGCCAGTGGCCCGATCTTTTTAAATCTTCTTATTTCGGCATTGGGGATTATTACCGGCCGATCGTGTTTTTAAGTTATATGCTCAGTTATCATTTCTTCGGGCTGAATCCGCTTGGTTATTATTTGGTGAGCCTGATCTTGCACGCGATAACGGCCATCCTGGTGTACCGTTTGGTCTCGGTATTTTTTGAAAAAGGATCCATCTCCTTTTTCGCGGCCCTGCTTTTTGCCGTTCATCCGATCCAATGGGTGGCGGTCTCGACCTTGACCGGACAGAATGTTTTACTGTACGGATCGTTTTATATCGCGAGCTTTTTAAGTTTTTATCATTTTTTAAAAAGTAAAAAGCCGGCCCTTTACGCGGGGTCATTGATCTTGTTTGTCCTCGCTCTGTTAAGCCGCGAAACGGCCTTTACGCTGCCGTTTTTATTAGGCAGTTATATTATGTTGTTTCGGCCTTCGGCGAGCCGGAAAAAAGATGCGCAGTGGATAACCGGTCATGCCGTGATCTTGATCGTGTATTTTATCTTTAGAAAAGCGTCTGGGTTTTTATTTTTGCTGGAACAGAAAAGAAGTTTGGCTGAGATCGCGCTTTCTTTTTTGACCTTTTTAAAAAGCCTTCTGGTCGGGCTGGGGTTGATCTTTTGGCCGGTGGACCTGCACTTTGACCGTTCCACGCAAGTCTTTTCAAGCTTTACGCAGGGACAGTTGATCGCCACCGCGGTTGTTTTTATGTTAACGGCTGTTTTGATCATCCAAAACCGGAAAAAGATACCGAAAGTAACGTTGTTCTTTATTTTTTGGATCATTATGGACCTGCTTCCGGTGTCTCAGCTCATAGCGCCGATCCGGATCCAGCCGGGGTATATTTCAACCGGGGACCATATGTTCTATGTTTCCTCCGTTGGGATCCTTGTGCTGCTGGTTTCTTTTATCATCGATCAACGGGAAAAGCTGGCTAAAAAAATCAGCATCTCGCCCAATATCGGCCGGTTCTTCTTGGCCGGGGTCATGCTTTTTTGGTTCTTTGCCACGTTAAAGCAAAGTATTATCTCCAGCAGTGACTTGGCGCTGCATCGTCAGACATTGGCCTATGCGCCTTATAATATGCGCATCCGGCGCTCTTATACCGCGTCTTTGAGAGAATACGGTTTGTTTGAGGAAGCCGAGCAGCAGTATCGTATTTTATTGCAGCAGGATCCTTTGAATGTTGAGTTCCGTATCAGCCTGGGCAAGTCTTTGGTTGATCAAGGAAAGATAAAGGAAGGCATTGAGGAGTATGAAAAGATCCAAAACCCCGGTATTTTTGCGGATTTACTGAAGGATAATTTGGAAAAGGCCAAAAAATTGTTGCGTAAAAGATAGTTTTTTAAAAGACAATTATATATATTAATACTATAGGCAACTTCGGGAGAGGTTGCCTTGTGTTTTATTGGACAAACTTATGATTGGATATTAGAATGAAGGAACTTTTTTAAACTAATATGGTCTAAATAACACTTATGCCTATACTTTATCTTATAATCTCTGTTTTATGTTTTTTGGCCTCTCCTGCCATGGGGCAAAGTGAAGTTTCTTCCCAGCCGTTGACCTTGTCTGATTGTTACCGCCTTACTTTAAAAAGAAGCGAAAGTTTAGCCATTCATTCTGAGGAGATCAAAGAGGCGGAGGGAAGGTTTTTGCAATCGTTCAGCACGATCCTGCCGAAGGTCCATTTTTCTTATTCGGAAAAAAGACAGGATGACAGCTCTGGGGTCCGCTCACTGGTCCCGGAACAGAAATTTACTTTCAGCCAGCCGTTATTCACCGGGTTTAAAGAATTTGCCGCGATCGCGGGGAGCAGGGCCGAAGAACGCCGGCAAAAGCATGAATACCGGCGCGCGAAGGAACTTCTTTTCTTGGATGTGGTGAACGCCTTTTATTTAGTTTTAGGTTATCAGGAAGAATATCAGACGCTGGATGCCATCCGGCAAACCCTTTTGGAGCGTATCGATGAACTAAAAAAGCGTGAAGATCTGGGCCGTTCCCGTCCCAGTGAGAGCGTCAGCGTTCAGGCGCGGTTAGGCAGGGTGGAAGCGGACCTGGAATTTCTTCAAAGTGAAATGGAAGTCGCTAAAGAGCTTTTGGAATTTTTGACCGGCCAAAAAATTGATGCCATTACTGACAGCGAAACGTTGCCGCAGTTTTCCATGAGTGAAGATGATATTTCGCCGATGGCCCAAGGCCGTGAGGATGTCCTGGCCGCCAAGGAGGTATGGGAAAAGTCAAAGAAGGATGTCGTTGTCGCACAATCGGGCTTTTGGCCGGAGGTCAGCCTG
>Ga0154339_1105_pt1 | contig 22294 bp, 28 predicted proteins | sample RifGroA2_FD_115867 | JGI IMG/M metagenome (GOLD analysis project Ga0154339, IMG submission 115867) | Omnitrophica WOR_2 bacterium GWA2_47_8
TCCTGGACAAAGCGGAAGAATCACCCGTTCCTTCTTAAGGATTAGAATTATTATGTGGGACTGCAAACATCGCGATATTCAAGACAATTGTCGCCGCCGGAAAACACCGTGTTATCCGGGCGGAAAGCTGTGCGTCCTGGAAGGCAGATTCGAGTTCCCCTACCGTCAGGAACCCGATGGACTGGCGCACCCTGCCCATCCATCCCCCGCTCAAAAGTCCAAACGCCGAAGAAATTCATCCTCAAAGTAAGTGATTCTACGTAATAATTTACGTGTTTCATCTAATAAAAATATAAATATATATTGTTTACACTATACGTATGCCAAGTGTCGATTTTACATCAAATTCCGCCCTTTTGACCGAGGCCGGTCAATGTATCGTTGTCGGCAACCCGAATGTCGGTAAAAGCGTGATCTTCGGGCACCTTTCCCGTCAGTATGTCGTAGTTTCGAATTACCCGGGTACGACGATCACCTTTACCAAGGGGTGGATGAAGATGGGCGATAAAGCCGCGGTCCGCATCATCGATACCCCGGGCATTAACAACCTCCTACCTAATTCCGAAGATGAGATGGTCACCCGCAATATCCTTGTCTCGGCCAGTCCCTCGGATAAGATCATTCAAGTTTTAGATACTAAAAATTTGGCCCGCGGGTTATTTATTACGCTTCAGATCAGTGAGATGGGGCTTTCCGGTCTTATGGCTCTTAATATGTGGGATGAAGCCCGGCTACGGGGGTATGAGGTGGACCATAAAAGACTGAGCGAAGTTTTCGGCGTGCCGTGCGTGCCGACGATCGCGATCCATAACCGGGGATTACGGGAATTGAAAAGAAATGAAGGGGCGCGGTTCAAATATCAGCTGAAATATCACGCGATCATTGAAAGGGCTTTGATCGATCTGTCGGAATTTTTGCCAGCGTTAAAGGTCTCCATCCGTTCTTTGGGCCTCATGGTCTTAAGCGGAGAAAAGACCTTTTTGGAATTTTTGAAGGAAAAAGTCTCTCCTTCGGTGATGAAAAAGATCCTCGCTATCCGGGAAGAAACGGCCATGCGTGTCATGACAGATTTGCGTTTGATGATCGATTCAACGCGCATGGCGGAGGCCGACCGCATTGCCAGGATGATCCTTTCTCAGGTACAGGAGCCGCAGAGACGGCGGATCTGGAACGGGCTGGAAAAGACGGCCACGCATCCTATCGCCGGATTCGGCCTTTTGGCAGGGGTCCTTTTTCTTATGTATCAGTTCGTCGGGGTCCTGGGCGCCGGCACTCTGGTCGATCTTCTGGAAAATAAATTCTTCAATACGATGCTCAATCCGGTCATCATCCAATGGTTCGATCGTGTCTTGCCGTTTCCGCATCTGCACAACCTCGAGCAGGGAATTATGGTCCCCGGTTATGTACGCATGGCCGCATTCAGCCTGCCGCAGGAGGTCTTTCGTTTTATCCATGATTTTTTTGTCGGCGAATACGGTGCGGTCACCATGGCATTGACCTACGGGCTGGCGATCATCTTCCCGGTCGTTGCGACGTTCTTTCTGGCGTTCGGGCTACTCGAAGACCTTGGTTATCTGCCGAGGCTGTCGATCCTTTTGAACGGCCTTTTTAAAAAGATCGGCTTGAACGGAAAGGCCGTGTTGCCGATGGTCTTAGGGTTGGGATGCGACACCATGGCGACATTGACCGCGCGCATCCTGGATACAAAAAAGGAACGGCTTATTACCACATTTCTTTTGGCGTTAGCAGTCCCTTGTTCAGCTCAGCTGGCGGTCATCTTATTTTTGCTGCAGGGGGGCGTAGGTTTGAGGGGCGTGTTGATCTGGGCCTCGATCGTTATCTTGGTCCTTTTCGCCGCCGGTTTCCTGGCATCGAAATTGATCAAGGGCGATGCAAGCCCGTTGATCATGGAAGTCCCGCCGTTGCGGCTGCCGTCTTTGCGCAATATTGTCATAAAGACCTTTGCGCGCATGGAATGGTATTTGAAAGAAGTCATCCCGATCTTTCTGCTTGGAACGGCGATGCTGTTCATCCTGAATGAAATTCATTTTCTGGGGGTCTTGGAAAGGATGATGCGGCCGCTTGTCACCGGATGGTTGGGGCTTCCCTCTGACGCGGCGGAAGCGATCCTGATGGGATTCTTTCGCCGGGATTACGGGGCCGCCGGATTTATCCGCATGTTCGAAGAGGGAAGTTTAAGTAAGTCGCAGATATTGGTCGGCGTGACCACCATTACTTTATTTGTGCCGTGCATCGCTAATGCCCTGGTCATTATCAAGGAGCGGGGCATACGGACGTCGTTTAAGATGTTCGTGATCGTGCTGTTGGTCGCCTTCGGGACCGGCGGATTACTTCATAGGATCTTATTATGGAGGCCATTATAATGCCTCAATCCAGAGAACGCGGGACGCAGTTATTGGAAGAGAAGATCGTCTGCCCGCTGTGCGGGTGCCGGTTCCTGAAGGGAGAAAAGTCGCTGTGCTCGCAGTGCCCTTTGAATTATGGTAAGTGTAATTTTGAAAAGTGCCCTCATTGCGGATATGATGTCCCGCAGTCGAGCCAATTTATTTCTCTTCTCTCGGACATCAAACAATATATTAAAGGAGCATGGAAGCGATGAATTCACGGATCGCATTGAACGAAGAGCAGGAGATGTTCCTGGAGAGCCTGTGGTGTCTGAAGGAGCGGGGATGCGATACAAAGTCAGCCCTTGTCAGCGGAGAAGGATGCGGACAAAAAGAAGCGCTCCTCCAAGAATTGATCGAGCGGCAATACCTGGCCCGGGATAAGGACCGGGTGGATTTTACAGTATCGGGCCGGGCTTATACTCAACAGTTGATCCGCCGGCGGCGCTTAACGGAGGTCCTTCTCCACAATGTCCTTAATTTGAATTTGAGCACAGCTGAGGCCAGCGCGTGCAGGATCGAACATATCATCAATGAAGAGGTCACGGACAGCATCTGTGCGTTCCTGGGTCACCCCACACAGTGCCCGCACGGGCAGCCCATCCCGCGGGGGAATTGCTGTAAAAAAGAGGACAGTGAGCTGCGGCCTTTGATCGAGCCTCTCAAAAATACCGCCATCGGTAAAAAAGTGCGGGTCGTTTTCATCAAGTCGGGTGATCATGGTGTTCTTAACCGTTTGATGAGCTTAGGGATCCATCCCGGCGCTTTGATCAGTGTGCGGCAATTAAGACCGACCGTTATCGTTTCGGTCGGCGAAACCGATGTCGCGCTGGATCCGGTTTTAATCGACGGTATATTCTGCAGGAACGGTATTTCAAAAGAAAACGCGTGGAAAGGCCCTGCGACGCAAGAAGAGTGCTGTGAGCAATGATAAATATGTTATTATAGTACAGCTCTTATTAAGGGATAGGGTCCAAAATTTTTGGCCCTCATTTTTTTAATTTTTACCGATGACCAAGTCCGATCCCACCCTCCTCAATGAATGGCTCAGCACTAAAGAAAAAGAATGGGAAAATCTTTGCACCCGCTGCGGGGCGTGCTGCGGCGCGCTGGATGACCCATGCGAAAATTTGCGTAAAAATGAGAACGGCAAATATTTTTGCGCCGTTTACGATCGGCGGTTCGGCACATGGAAAACCGTTTCGGGGAAAGAACTTAATTGTATTCCCATTCGTGAAAAGCTTGCCTTGAATCACTCCTGGCCCGGTGATGAACACTGCGGGTATAAGAAACGCTAAATAAGGGGATCCCCTTGAGCGTTAAGAGTCAAAAGATTTTTTTTCGGTTGAATAAGTATATCCCTGATAATGTCAGGGCGGGAATCCAGAGGAGAAAGCTTTCCATTGTTTGATTGTGAGCATGATAGATAGCCGGCAGGATAATAAAAAATGTGATAATGAAAAAATAAAAAGTTTCAGCATTTAACAAGAACAGCTTGTTCTCTTTTAAAATCCGCTCATTTGTCCATATTAATCCCGCAACTCCTCCGATACCTAACAGGAGTGCCAAGGTTTCTAATATTGCATTAGGCTTGTATTGATAGTGCGAGAAGCTATCTGCCATGGTTATCATTGCTGAAAATATACAGAATGGGAGAATACATCGTTTGTTTTTACTGATAAATGCTTTGAGCGGGTCAAAAGCATAATAAATAACGGATAAAAGCATGAGCCCATTTCCGACAAGGTCAAGATTTTCTTCTCCCAGTAACCCTAAAAGTTGAGCCGTGCCCGCAGGGCAATATTTATTAACCCATTCCATCTCTGATAAGAAGTCAGCTAGGGTGCCCGATGCAATTGATAATACCCCTATGACAAAAAGCACGGCCGATATTTTGCGGGCGCTGATAAGAAGGAAAAATAGCCATGGGAAAATAACTGCGCCATAGAATGGCAGGGCTATGCTGTGAAGCATATTGCTTTCTGCCAGGTATATGATCATCCCAAGCATAAAAAAAGCGATGCTTGTTTTGAGTTTGAGAGTGTTATCCGCGATCTGATATAGATGTATGGAGATCATGATGATCAAAAATAAATAATATTTTGATAATTGTTCAACGAGAGAATATTCTGAATGCAGGCGGGACAGTTTATCTTTTAAATTAAGGAAAGAAAGAGAATCGCTGCTTAAAAGCTGGTTGAAAGAATTATCTAGGATAGCCAAGAGAAGAATGGCCCCAAAATAGAAGAATACGCGAATATAGGTTTTGGGCGATATTTTGGAGGTATTAATATCAGGAGAATCCATGGTGGAAAGTATAACATATCCGCCATGTCCTAAGCCAGGCAAGGAGGGATGGCACGCGGTTCTGGACGTAAATTAAAAATTAAGTATAATTGATTAAGTCCCATAAGGATACCCCACACCTCATCCGGAAGGGGTTCCATTGTTGTAGCGGATTAATCTGTGTCGCGCGTAAATTTATGCAAAAAATATTCAAATATCTTTTTGTATGTCTTTCCCTTTTTTTTAACGCGACGCCTGCCTTTGCCCAAAAGTACCCCTTACAGACGTTAAGGGTGCCGCCGGGATTTAAGATCGACCTTTACGCGATCGGTGTCCCTAACGCGCGCTCGATGGTGTTAAGCCCCAACGGCACGCTGTTTGTCGGCACGCGCACCGCCGGCAATGTTTACGCCATCCAGGATGAAGATAAGGATAACCGCGCGGATAAGGTCTATGTGATCGCCCGCGGCCTTTACGCGCCCAATGGCGTGGATTTCAAGGACGGTTCGCTGTACGTGGCGGAGATCAACCGCGTGATCCGTTTTGATAATATCGAAGAGCATCTGCAGGACCCGCCGGCGCCGGTTGTCATCAACGATACATTTCATAACGATCAATGGCACGGCTGGAAGGTCGCGCGCTTCGGCCCGGACGGAAAGTTTTACGTGGCGGTCGGCGCTCCGTGCAATACCTGCGTCACCGACGGGTTTCCCTACGGCAAGATCATGCGCATGAACGCCGACGGGAAAAAGCTGGAAGATTATGCTTTGGGGATCCGCAACTCCGTCGGTTTTGATTGGGACCCGCGGACCAAGCAATTATGGTTTACTGACAACGGGCGCGATGAATTAGGCGATACGGTCCCACCGGATGAATTGAATTACGCGCCCAAGAAGGGCATGCATTTCGGTTTTCCTTATTGCCACGGCCAGGATATTTTGGATCCGGAATTCGGCAAAGATAAATCCTGTAAAAAATTCACCCCGCCGGCGCAAGACCTGGAAGCGCACGCAGCGGCTTTGGGGATGCGGTTTTATACCGGCGATATGTTCCCGCCGGAATATAAGAACAGGATCTTTATCGCGGAACACGGGTCGTGGAACAGGGCCAACAAAGTCGGCTATCGAGTGATGATGGTGACGGTGGAAAAGAATAAGGCGGTCAGTTATGAGGAATTTGCCGCCGGGTGGAAGATCGGGGAAAAATTCTGGGGCCGGCCTGTGGATGTCCTGAATATGCCGGACGGCTCGCTTTTGGTTTCCGATGACCATGCGGGAGTAATTTATAGGGTCAGTTATGCGAAGTAATCCTTTCCACATTAAACGTTTTCAGATCAAGCTCGCCATCGTGCTGATCATGGCGGCGGTGTTTGCTCTTGTGTTAAGTAACGCGGTCGTTTATCAGTTTAATCTGCATGAACGCTTGGAGTCCCTGCGCCGTGAACTTAAAGTGACCGCGCAGACAGCCGCGCTCGCGGTCAGCGCCGGGGACCTGGCCCAGATCCCGCTGAATGAATCAGGGCTCAACAGCCCGCAATTTCAGGCCATTCAGACCAAGCTTATCCAGGTGAAATTATCCAATCCCCTTATTAAATACATCTACACGATGAGCACGACCGCCACTGAGGGGGTTTGGCAATTCGTGGTGGATGCCGACCCTTTTCCTGAAAGCAAGAGGGGCGAGACGGTGCGTTCCTTTCCGGGGGATAAATATAACGCCGCACGGTTTCCGGAGATGATGAAGGCCTTGAATGGCCCGTCGGCGGATAAAAAGCTTGAGATCGATGAATGGGGGGCGACGCTGTCCGGTTACGCGCCGATCCGTGACAGCAGCGGAAAGGCCGTGGCCGTGATCGGCGTTGACGCGGACGCCAAGGATGTTTATTCGCTTTATAAGACCGTGCGTATGCGCGTCGGGGTGACGCTGCTTTTCGGGATCCTGCTTTCGGTCCTGGCGGGGATCTTATTTTCCAAAAGGATCCACAAACCGATCGGGAAATTGGTAGAAGGAACGCGGAGGATCGCTAAGGGAGATCTGGATTATCAGGTGCAGGTGCAAGGCGATGATGAGATCAGTGAGCTGGGCCACTCCTTTAATAAGATGGCCCAGGACCTGAATTTGTCCCGGCAGAGATTGGTCCGTTATTTTTACAGTATCATCCGAAGTCTCATCAAAGTCCTGGAAGCGCGGGATGAATACACCAAAGGCCATTCCGAAAAAGTGGCGCGCTACGCCGGCAAGATCGCGTTAAAGATGGGGTTGACGCGCGATCAGGTGGGGCTGTTCCGGAAGATGACGCTTCTGCATGATATCGGCAAGGTGGGGATCAAGGACAGTATCCTCAATAAGCCCGATAAATTAACGCCGGAAGAATGGGAAGCGATCAAAAAGCATCCCGTGATCGGCGAGCAGATCTTAAAGCCGGTCCTGGATAATCCGGACATGCTTTCGGTCGTGCGCGGCCATCATGAGCGTTACGACGGAAGCGGTTATCCCGATGGACTCAGCAAAGATCAAATTAATATTTATGCCGCGATCGTCAGTGTCGCTGATGCCTATGATGCCATGACCTCGGATAGGGCCTACCGCAAGGGGATGTCCAAAGAAGAGGCTGTTGCAGAGCTTAAGAAACACCGGGGCACACAATTCAATCCCAAGGTGGTCGATACATTTCTGGAAGTCTTAAAAGAAGAAAAGATCTAATGGAGAAGAAAAAAGGGTAGTTCCTCGATGCTGTAATTTTTTTCTAAATGCTCGATCATAATAAAAAATTTACCTTTCGCTTTAAAGACACGAAGATCGTTTTTAATAAGCTCGCCCATGAAACGGAATTCCACCTTTTTGCCAAGGCGCTGGTCTATGCGCTGTATCATAAGGATTACCGCACCCTCCGGGCGGAGGTCAAGCTTGACGAGGCGCGGTTTCAGCCCGATCTAAGCGCCGAGAGTTACGATGGGAAAATGGTTTTTTGGGCGGAAGTGGGCAAGGTCTCGATCGATAAGGTCGAAAAACTTTTTAAAAAGTACCGTCAGGCGCATTTTGTTTTCGTGAAAGAGGAAAGGGACGTCGCGCTTTTTAAGCAGCAGCTGGAAAAGCGCTTCAAAGACGCCGTGCGGCTGCCCTTGGTGGATATTATTGTGTATCCGGAAAAGTTTCAGGAATGGAATGTGAGCGAAGATGGCGATGTCTTTATTAAGAAGGAAGATGTGACGATCATCCGCTGGCATGAGCCCGAAGATTTAGAGAAATTTTACTGAGGTGGCCCGTTGGGGCGATTCACAAAAATTGTTTAGGATATTTTGGCATTTGGGCTTAGAATTTGTATAGAAATTTAGAGGGTCTCACCCGTTGATCCAATCAATATAAACGTTTTATCATTCAGGAGGACGTATGGCTTTAAACAGTGTTAACATTATGGGAAATTTAACGAGGAATCCGGAATTAAAATACACGCCGGCAGGCAAGGCGGTTTGCACGCTTTCCATCGCCAACAACCGCGTGTATACCAGCAACGGCCAAAAAGTCACGGAAGTGTCGTATTTCGACGTCGAAGTTTGGGGTGCGGTCGCGGAGAATTGCGCGAAATATTTAGCCAAGGGGCGCGGGGTCATTGTCGAAGGCCGGTTAAAACAGGACCGCTGGGAAAAAGACGGTAAGACGCAGAGCAAGGTCAAGATTTCCGCGAACAATGTTCATTTTATGCCAGGAAAACGGGAAGAAGGTTCAGCCGGCGCTTCTCCAGCCTATGCGAGCAGCACGGAGAGTTCGGAGAGCCAAGTGGCTGAACAAGCTCCAGAAGCGGTAGCGTGGGATGAATGAATAATATCGGATAAAACCCATCCCGTGCCATAGATAAGGCACGGGATAGCGAGGAAATCCCGCGTCCGCCATACAGCATGGCGGACTGGGATTAATTTCGGCAAACGACTTAGATTCGCTAACGCTCTCTAAGTCGTGCCGTCACTAAATAAAGGAAATTATGGAAAAAATTAATCACAGTTTTTTCGGCTTAGGCATTGCGCCTAAGATCACAGATATTTTAGCCAGGCTGAAATTTCAGCACGCCACACCGATCCAGCATCAGGCGATCCCGCTGGCCTTGGAAGGCAAGGATCTGATGGGTGTCGCGCAGACCGGGACCGGCAAGACCATGGCCTTTGCCATCCCGACGGTGCAGAGGCTCGCGCACGATAATAACGGTAAGGCGCTGGTGGTTGTGCCGACGCGCGAATTGGCGCTTCAGGTCGATGAAAGTTTTGTCAAGATCGCCCGCCCCTTTGGTCTCAAGACCGCGGTTTTGATCGGTGGAGAATCCATTCATCATCAGCTGCGGGCCTTATCCCTGCAGCCGCGCATTCTGATCGCCACACCGGGACGGCTCATCGATCTGATGGAACAGCGCAAGGTCCATTTGCGTGACGTGAGAATTTTAGTTCTGGATGAAGCGGATCGGATGTTTGACATGGGGTTTGCCCCGCAGATCGAGGTCATCCTGAAAGCCTTGCCAACGGAACGCCAGACACTGCTTTTTTCCGCGACCATGCCCGCGCCGATCATCACCATTGTTAAGCGTCACATGCGCATGCCGATATCGGTTGAGATCGCGCCCACCGGAACAAAGGCAGAGAAGGTCACTCACGAATTATTTATCGTCAAAGGTGAAATGAAAAGAGCGCTCTTGGAAAAATTATTGTATCAGTTCCGAGGATCAGTCCTATTATTCTGCCGCACCAAAATATCCGCGCATAGATTGACCAGTGCCTTACGTCAGAGCGGACACAATACCGCTGAAATCCATTCCGATAAATCATTGTCGCAAAGACGGGAAGCCTTGGAAGGATTTAAAAAAGGAAAATACCGTATCTTAGTCGCGACCGACATCGCCGCGCGGGGGATCGACGTTAAGGGCATCGAGCTTGTTATCAATTATGACCTGCCGGACGATGCCGAAAATTATGTGCACCGGATCGGCCGCACCGGGCGCGCCGGCGTCACCGGTCACGCGATCTCCATTGCGACATCCGATCAGCGGGATGATGTGGCCAAGATCGAACGGCTGATCAATGCCACACTGCCGATCTCACAGCATCCGGAGATCCCCTCCGAGACGTTTGCCCCCAAGATCAAGCAGACCTACCGTTACAGTTATAAATCCTTAAGGCCCAGAGGGAATTTTAGAGGCAGACGGCGCAGGTAACGAGAGGTCCGAATGACCGTCAGCGAACGAAAGACATTTAAGTTATTCTGGATTCTGAGCTGTATCACCATTAGCGGCTGTATCTACGCTGTTTTTGCTTTTGCTCCCTCCCGGAACTACATTGTTTCTCATTTAAAGGCGTTTGTTAGAGCCAACCTGCCGATCCTATTAAATATCCTGGGGTTTACTTTTTTGGTGGGCAGCACGGTTTTGATCTGTGCGATCTGGTTCGTTCTTTGGGATGAAAAAAGGACAAGGCTGCGCACACAGCGGTACGTGAGTCAATTGGTCGCCCGAGATTATTACAAAAAGGGAGGGAAAAAAAAGAATTATTATCAAACGATCCAGGCCGCTCTCAGCAAACAGCCCATGGAAGCGGATGAAGAATTCGAAGATGAGAAAGATCAGCTGATCTATTCCAGCCGTTCCCATGAGATCCGTGAAAAATTCAGAAAGCTTAAAGCCAAAGGCCTCAACCTCGAACCGCCGGAAGATACATCCGACGGCACTCACAAGATATTTTATCCGAACGGGATCTTGATGAAAGAAGTGACCTACAAGAACGGCAAAATGGAAGGCGCGTTCCGTCTCTATTATGAGGACGGGACCATCCATCAGCAGAAATTTTTTAAAGAAGGCCTGCTGAACGGGGTATTTACGGCCTATGATGAATTCGGCGTGCCGTATTTTGATATGACGTATAAGGAAGGCGTCAAAGAGGGCATCGAGAACGGCTATTACAAGTCCGGGGTCTTGGAATATCAGGAGATCTATCAGAACGGCAAAAGGATGAGCCGCAAAAGTTACGATGAAAGCGGCGAACTTATCTTTAAATACGACACCGGCAAGCCCTTTCAGCCTCTGCCGGCGCAGGAACCGGACAAAAAAGAAGAGGATAAAGAATGAAACACATTCACGTGAATAGAAAAGATCATCTCAAGGTTTTATTGTCCGCTGCAGGATTTTTCTTTTACGCAGTCAGCGGCATGTCGGCCCCGTACGCCCTCGCCCAGGGCCAGCCATCGATCTATGATTTTCAAGTTGAAACGATCGACGGTAAAAAACAGTCTCTGGAAGATTACAAAGGCAAACTCCTTTTGATCGTCAATACCGCCTCGAAATGCGGATACACGCCGCAGTATAAAACACTGGAGGAGCTCTATCAGAAGTATCAGGGCCAGGGGCTGGTGGTTTTGGGGTTCCCGGCGAATAATTTTAGAGCGCAGGAGCCGGGTACGAATGAGGAGATCAAAAATTTCTGTTTCCTAAATTACAAGGTCAGTTTTCCGCTTTTTTCTAAGATAAGCGTTAAAGGGGATGATATCCACCCGCTGTATCAGTATCTGACCCATCAGCCCGGGGTGGAGGGCGACATCAGCTGGAATTTTAATAAATTTTTGATCAGCACCGATGGAAAAACGTTGGCGCGGTTCGATTCTAAAATAGATCCCATGTCGAATGAGATCACCAGCGCGGTCGAAAATAATTTGACGCAATAGCCGGCGCATAATGAATGCTTTAAAGAAAATCCTCATTGTTCTCTTCGGGCTGATCATTGTCTCGGCAGGATCAGCCTTCTGGATCCTTAACTCCTCCGGCCTCACGTCCAGGATCGTTCCTTTTCTGATCAACCGGCAATTTAAAGATATCAAGATCAATGGCTTGAGCATTGCTCAACAGCGCTTTATTTTTCCTGACCGGCTGGAGCTTAAGGATATTAAGATGAAGGCTAGCCGTAGCGGTGAACCGGTGGTGATCGAAGATGCCGACGTAGAGATCGATCTTTCGGCGCTAAGCGGCAGTTTTTTTGTTTCTCAGGGTCAATATTCAAATTATAAAGCAACTGATATAAAAGGGGTTTTTAATAAGTCCGGCCTGAAATTTACGATCGCGCCTTTGACCGCAAAACTGTACGGCGGGACTATCGCGGCAGAAATAGTATTGGCATACTCAAAAGATTTTCCGTATAGTATAAACTTGAAGGCGAAGGAGATCGGTATGCTGGAGCTCGAGGAGATCAATCAGGCGGTCTTCTCCAATATGAAGGGCAAAGCGGATGCGGACCTTCATATCGTAGGCACGGCCGGAGGAATAACCAATGTCAGCGGTTCGGTGTGGTCGCCTAAAAATGCGCAGATCAAGGCGGTTTTGTTGAAGCCGCTGTTGGATTACATCCCGCAGAGCACCCAGAAAAAAGAATTAGATCTTTTGATCAAAGAGCAGGGCAACATCCCTTTGGAAACAGCTGTATTAAAGATAGAAAACTATGAAGACGAAAAGCTGGCCACTAGGGTAGATCTAAAGAGCGAGAAATTCAATCTCGACATCGGGGTTAAATTGGATCTTAATATCGAAGGCGGAATGAAGAATTTAATGAGTTTATTTTAAGCTTTCAGGTTTCAGCTGTCAGCCCCAATTTTCCCTAAATAATTTAGAGATAATTGGGATATCCTGATTTCATCCAGATTTATTTAAGGAAAATCAGGACTATCAGAAGCTGAAAGCTGATACCTGACGCCTGAAAGCTCAAAAGAAAGGTATATTATGGCAAAGAATGTTTATATATCACTATTGTTGTGTCTTGCCAGTTTGAGCTTTTCAAGCTGTACCGTCAAGGCCGTCGGAGACCCTAACCGTCCGATCACGATCGAGGCGCATGTGACCGTGGATGTGCGGGGCCTGCAGAATGCCGCGACCGATATCGAGGATTATGTCAGCGGAAAAGCACCAAAAGAAAATTTAACGAATAAATAAGGCCGTCCGCCTTAAGGCGGACGAGCCTCGCATAAAATTAAGAAAGGCGGGAGCGCTATATGTTTAAAAGAATCTTTATTGTAATGATCTTAGGGTTTATGGCGTTGGCAGGGCAATCAGAGGTCTTTGCCGAAGCCAAATACAGTATCAAGACCATGACGCCGGAAGTGGAAAAGGCCCTGGAGAGCCGCAAGGGGCGTTTTGAGCAGATATCCAGCCTGAAGGCCCAGGGCGTTATTGGAGAAAATATGATGGGGTACGTCGAGGTGTTAGATAAAAGCAACTCGGAAGCCATGGCCCTGGTCGACGCCGAGAATGCTGACCGTAAAGTTATTTATCAGACCATCGCTCAACAGAACGGTTTGACCGGCGAGATGGGGACCATTGAAAAAGTTTTTGGCCAGGTCCAGCGGGACAAGGCCAAGTCCGGGGAAATGGTCCAGCAGGAAAATGGCGACTGGATAAAGAAATAAGCGCATTACGGAACGAATGAACAAGACCCCGAAACCTTTCAATATTTTGTTCGCTGCCGCGGTCGCGTTCGGCGTTTATGTGTTTTATTGCCTGCTCATGATCCAGCTGGATGACAGGGATCTGCCGTGGATGGTCGTTGACGTTTTAGATTTTATTCTCTTTCCGATCTGTCTTTGGGGATTAAAAAGCCAAAAGCGATGGGCGCTTCGGTTAAGCTTTCTTTTAGCCGCCCAGGCCTTAGCCTTGGGGATCACGCTCGTTCATTTTGTCTGGACGTTCTGGATCTTTGAAGAACCGACGTTGTGGGAGAGGATCTTAAGCGCGCTTCATCCGCGTGTTTCGATATTTATTATTTTTCCGGTTGTGTGGTTTTTATTTTTCGCGAAAAAAGAAAACAGGGAAGCTTTTAAATAATGACGCCCCAAGCCTACGACCTTATTACGACAAACGGGATACAGCATTCGAACCTTTTTATTCACATGCCTTTGTTCGACCATATTTTTTATGAGGGGACAGTGGAAAACAGGGTGAGGCGGTTCAAGGCCGTCCGCGAAGACCAGCCCTGTCAGATCCTGGCCTTGAATGTCATACGAAAAGATGAAGATGTGATCTGGCACGCGCTGGAAGACCTCATGAATAGAAGCGCTTCGCAGGCCGGGTTTCAGGTGCACGGGACGTATATCTTTGAATTACTGACCATCGACATCCATAATGAAGTCAAGACCTTCAGCCCGCAGGAACTCACTCAGGTCATTGTGAATCATTCCCGGAAACTGGAGCCGGGCCAGACGCGGTTGGTCAAATATTCTTCCGTGTACGGATTAATGCAGAAGCTGGGGCATGAGGATTGGGGCAAGATGGTCTTGAAAACAACCATGGAAGTGTTTAACGATAAGCCGTCGTTCTTGGACCTTTTGGTAAAACGATTGCTTAAAAATTTTGAATTCGCCCGTGATCCAGGGATCCTTCTTCTCAATGATCTCAGCCAGCAGCCGTTGTTCGATCCCAAAGATTCTCTTCAGCAGGAACGCCTGCGCCAGACCATCGACGCGCAGATCCCAAAATCCATTGAATTTCCGCCGGAGGTGTACATCCAGGATAAGAACGGCGTGCGGGAACTTCTCTCAGGATCAGTAATAAGGTGATCAGGTGGCAAAACTCACATTAGACCTTCATGACATCTTCAATAAAGGCCGCAATATCGATGACGGCTTGAACGATATCATTCAGCAGGCCGTCTCAAAACGTATCACTTTGGTTGAGATCATCCCAGGGAAAGGGTCGGGACAGTTAAAAAAGCATGTCCTGAGATTCTTAGACCAAAAACATATCCGGCCGCTGTACCATCGCGTGGAAAAGGACGATAAAAATTTCGGCCGGATCTTTGTCCATTTCAGATTTAAATAGTACCTGTGGAAACCCGCGTCACAGCGGGTTATACTGAAATAGAAAATGAACAAAACACTTACCCTGCAGGAATTTTTTAAAAGCCTTGGTTTTGCCATCCAGGGGCTTAAGACCATGCTGGCGTCCCAGCGCCATGCCAGGGTCCATGCGATCATCACTCTGATTGTCTGCATCTTGGCGATCATTGTGGGAATTTCCCGCCTGGAGTGGTGCTTGATCATCATTGCTGTTGTTTCGGTATGGACTGCTGAGGCCTTGAATACGGCCCTTGAATTTTTATGTGATGTTGCTTCGCCGGAATTCCACCCGCTCGTTGAGCATGCCAAAAATGTCGCGGCCGGCGCGGTTTTGATCTGCGCGATCGGCTCTGTGGCCATCGGTATCCTTGTCTTCGGGCCGGCCCTCTTGTCCAGAATTTAACAGCCCCTGTAAAATGCAGATCGCCGGCATACACGCAAATTTCTTAAATGAATATCTTCTTAAAATTAATCTTAACTATAATGATCGTGTCGGCCGGCATAAAATTTTCTTATGCGGCCAGCTGTATCTGTGAAGATTGCGCGATGAAGGATGTGGTGGGAAAAATATCGCGTATCAAACCCGCCACCAACCGGATCTATATCATCGATGAGCGGACAAAGGAAGAATGGGATTTTTTTGTTCACACGAATATTTTGAAGTCCTTTAATCCGGGGGACCGGGTTCGTGTCTATTATCAATGCCGGCAGGCGCCGGCGGTCAGCGTCAAAAAAATGACACCGGTGGCGCATGAAGAAAAAGGGCCTAATCAAGGGTATCTTTTGAGACAGGTTAATGACCGATGAACTGAAAAAGACCCTCGTTGTCGATGATGAAGCCGAGCTTCTGCAGCTGGTTGAAAAGACCCTTAAAAAGACCGGAGAATTTATTGTTTTGACGACCGCTCAGCCGCAGGAGGTCGCGGGCTTGTGCAAAACCCACCAGCCGGATGTGCTCCTTTTGGACCTGGTGATGCCGAACGTGGAAGGAACACAGATCATTAAAGCGCTTAAAAAGGACCCGCAAACCGCGAAGATCAGGATCATCATCACCAGCGGCCTAGGCGAGATGGTCTATCACGAAAAAGAGGATAAGTGGAGCTGGGGACCTAACCGTCCGATCGCCCAAGAGCGGGATAAGGGATTGACAAAAGAGCGCAGTGCCGAACGGACGGCCAAGGCTTACGGGGTTGATGATTTTATCGCGAAACCTTTTTCGCCTAAGGTGCTTTTGGAAGTCATTCATGATGTCTTGAACAGAAAAAACGAAGAGGAAAAAGCCGGCGAAAATACGGAAGGAGAAACATAATATGAAATCCGAGGCTAAGCAGGCGTTGGTCAAAGCACGCGTTTTTAGTGTTTATGGGCTGATCTTTTTTGTTGTCATCGCCTTGCAGGAATTCCTTTTGGCGGGCCAGGGTAATTTTCTTGATCCGGGTTTCGTCGGTATGATGGGCTATATTTTTATTATGATCATTTACGGGTTTATTATGGGTGCGCTGAAGGCCGAGGAGGGATTAAATGTCAAGAAGGCCAGCGCATCCGAGATCATTTCCCTCATCGGCAGCTTTTTACTTTTTGCGATATTTGCTTCAAAGGTCTTTTGGAAACTGTGGCCTTAAGGACAAATATTATGCTTCTAAAAACCGCAAAGAGAGGATAGAATAGATTTTTTCATTTGCCTGATTTCAGGCACAATGACGTGTAGGGAAATAATTAAACTTATCCGAAGGAGGAGTCAATGTACAAGAAATGTTTTTATGTTCTTTTGTCCAGCATGTTGTTTGCCGCTTGCGCCATGATGAATGCAGGATCTGTCAGCGCAGAGGAACAAGCGGGCGAACCTCAAGCCGCCGAAGTCCCATCAGAAAATTCAATAAGCCAAGGACTCACAGCTTTGTCTGACGCTGTTCAACCTTTAAATAAGGAGCCGATCATGGTCGTACTTGAAATGAATAAAGGCAACATCGAGGTGATGCTGTACAAGGATTTCGCCCCTAAAACTGTTGAGAACTTTTTAGGCCTGGTGGAAAAAGGTTATTATAACGGGATCATTTTTCATCGGGTCATTCCTGAATTCATGATCCAGGGAGGAGACCCGACCGGAACCGGCCGTGGCGGTACGAGTATCTGGGGAAAACCTTTTGAAGATGAAGTCACCCCGTCTTTAAAATTTGACCGGAAGGGGATTTTGGCCATGGCCAATGCCGGGCCCGGCACCAACGGAAGCCAATTTTTTATCACCACCGCCGCCACACCCTGGCTTAATATGAAGCACACGATTTTCGGTGAAGTGGTAAAAGGTTACGATGTTGTCGAAGCCATCGAAAAGACCAAGACCGGCTCCGGCGACCGTCCGGTTGAAGATCAAAAGATCATAAAGGCCTATATTAAAAATTAAAGCGGGAGACCCCTCTGAAGAACTGTCCCTTTTGCAAGGAAGAAATTCAAGACGAGGCGATCAAGTGCAAGCATTGCGGAGAATTTTTGGACGGCCGGCTGCCAACGCCGCCTGCTAAGCAAAAAACAGCCTGGTTCCATTCACCGGGATTTATTTTTGTAGGGTTTTTATGCGTGGGGCCGTTCATTCTGCCGTTGGTTTGGATGCATCCGCAGTATTCCAGGACCAAAAAGATCGTTATTACCGTTGTGATGGTCGTGATATCGGTAGTATTAGGGAAGATGTTCATCGATTCTCTAAAATCTTTAGAGCAATATTGGGATCTGATAAGCGGAAAAACTAAAATTATGTAAATGACGACGCAGCTTACGGAAGTTTACGACGTAAGTTGCCTGTCGGAATTTATCCAGCACTAATTTTGATTAACAAAAATTAGCGCTCATGGAAGGAGTTCGTATGGCACAGCAAGTGATCACTTTTCACTATGATCTAAGAGATGAAAAAAAGGAAATGATGGAATCCTCAAAATCAGGAGAGCCTTTATCGTTTTTGGAAGGGTCCGGACAGATCATCCCGGGATTGGAAAAAGAGCTTATCAAACTGACCGTCGGTAAAAAGCAGGAAGTTTTTGTTTCCTATCAGGAAGGGTACGGCCCCTATGACCAAAGTTTGGTCGTGGAAGTCCCCAGGAAAGAATTCCCGGTCAAAGAAGTCAAAGAAGGGGATCTGTTCCAGGTTGAAAAAGAAGGTGAGATGAATGTGGTCAGGGTCATTGAGATCGCGGATGACAAGATCACCATCGATGCTAACCATCCCATGGCCGGTAAAAATTTGATCTTTGTGGTTGAGGTCACAAATCGCCGTGATGCGACCCCTGAAGAGATCGCCCACGGGCATGTGCATGACGGCCACGCGCATCATTAATTATGAGGAAGCTTTCCGAAAGATCATTGTTCACCGGTAATTGGCTATCGATCCATGAGGCGATCTATCAGACCAAAGACGGCGCAATTGTCGCCTGGGAAGTGGTGCGGCGGAAGAATTCTCCCATCGGCGTGGTTGTGATCGCCAAACTCGTTCCCTCCAACCGCCTTATCCTTATCAAGCAATTCCGGCCTGCCGTGAACGGATATATCATAAGTTTTGTCGCCGGGTTGGCCAAAGGGGACGCGAAGCAGGCCCTGGCGGAATTAAGGGAAGAGACCGGGTATACCGGAAGGATCAAGGAGATGAGCCCGGTTTTGAAAACAGGCTCCAGCATCATCGATGACAGCGGCAGGGTCATTTACGCGGAAGTGGACGAACGGGACCCCAAGAATAAAAACCCTAAACAGGCTTTAGAGCCAGGCGAGGTGATCGAGGTGTGCCTGGTCAAAAGAAAAGACGCCAAGAAATTCCTGCTTAAGGAATATAAAAAAGGCACTTACATCAGCGCCAATGTTTGGTATGTGTTTGGAGTAGAAGATAAATTAAAATAAAGTTATGTCAAAAGATATCGTCTTCTTCGCTCACGGCAAAGAATCCGGCCCGTGGGGCACAAAAATAAAGAAACTTGCTAAGATCGCAAAAAAGTACGGCTGTCAGGTGGAAAGCCCGGACTATTCCTGGACCATGGACCCGGATGAACGGGTGCGGATGCTTCTTAAACTGAAACCCAAGGCCGGCCGGAATCTGATCTTAGTCGGTTCCAGCATGGGCGGATATGTTTCAGCGGTCGCGTCAAAGTATTTAAAGGTCAAGGGGTTGTTCCTGATGGCACCGGCTTTTTTCCGCATTGGGTATAAGATCAAAAATCCCAAACCGAAAGCCAAGCTTACTCTGATCGTTCACGGCATTAACGATGAGCTTATTCCGGTTGAGCATTCCTTCCGTTACGCAAAAGAGCACAAAACAGAACTTTATGTGGTCGACAGCGATCACCGCCTCGCCAGCGCCTTGCCAATAATTGAGAAATTGTTTGAAATATTTTTAAAGAGAATATTATAATACTCTCAATGCGAACCCACTCTCTGAATACCGTCACCCACTACGCCCGCGTAACCCTCAATCGTTTTCCTCTTTCCATATTATCCGGTATTTGTTTTACCATGGCAATGATAAGTATTGTCGAAAGTCACGAGAATGCATGGCAAAACCTTAGAGGTTTAAGTCATTTAGCCATGGTCAGCGCGTTAGGCATTCCTTTGTTTTTTGCGCTGGCTGTTTTTATAGAGGATCAGGAATGGGAACCCATCCGCCGGGCGGCATTGCAGGCAAGCGGGTTTCTGGTATTGGCTGTGTTTTATTTCTTTTGGCTGCCTAACACGGATCACAGTGGACCCTATTACCGGTATTCCATGTTCAACGCCGCTGTCCATCTTTTGGTCGCCGTTGCTCCGTTTTTGTTTTTGAATAATTACCGCAACGCGTTTTGGCAATACAATAAAAGTTTATTCCTTAGATTTATCGAATCGATGATCTATTCGGTGACATTGTATGTCGGCCTGGCTTTGGCTATCGTCGCTTTGAATTATCTTTTTAATTTGAAGATCGATGAGAAATTTTATGCGCATCTTTGGTTTATCGTGGTCGGTACGTTTAATACCTGGTTTTTCTTAGCCGGTGTTCCCCAAAATATCCGCGGGCTGGAACAGGTTTATGATTATCCCAAAGGGTTAAAGGTCTTTACGCAATTTATATTGATCCCGTTATTGACGATATACTTGATCATTTTGTATCTTTATCTGGGAAAGATAATCTTGCAATGGGACCTGCCTAGGGGCGGGGTTTCATGGTTTGTGATCGCCGCGTCCACGTTTGGAATTTTGTCTTTGCTTTTGGTCTATCCGATATCCGAAAAGAACGAGAACACCTGGATCAAGACCTACGCCCGGTATTTTTATTTGGCGCTTTTCCCTTTGATCATGCTTATGGCATTTGCCATCGGCCGGCGGATTTTTGATTACGGGATAACCGTGGAGCGGTATTTTGTCCTGATCTTCACGGTCTGGCTGTCGGTGATCGCGGTTTGTTTTACCGTCAATCCTAAAACGAATATTAAGATCATCCCTTTGTCGCTGATGCTTTTGTTCGCGGCAACCCTGTTTGGACCTTGGGGCGCATTGGAAGTTTCAAAATCCAGCCAAATGAGCCGGCTTAAAAAATATCTCATTGCCGGAGAAATGTTTAAAAGCGGTAAACTTAATAAAGCAACAGCTCTGGTTCTATCCAAAAAAGATGTGATGAGCATTTCATCGATCCTTCAATATCTGCACAGCACATACGGACTTGAGATCTTAACTCCTTGGCTTTCCGAAGAACTAAAGCCTGAATATAAAGAGCCGTCCGCTTTTCTTTGGCAATACCTCGGCTTAAAGTATGTCTATCCTTATGAGGGAGTAGATGACCGGCAGAGTTTTTATTTCGGTTCGCATCTCAACGGAGAGGTCCAGACGATCAGCGGGTTTGATTATCTCTCCGAGGTGAATAACCTGCATAAAGAAATACCGCAAATCATAAAAATTGCTCCCGGGGACGTTATCTTGACCCTCAAGGGAGAAAGTTTAAGAGTAGCTTTTAAAGGCGAAGAAATGACAATCGCATTAAGACCCCTGATTGAACCTTCCTCTGATAGCAACCAATGGTATAACTATGATGTCCCGATAGAAAAAATGACTGTGGATGCTGAAGGTAAAAATCTTAAAGTGAAAGTCTTTATTACTTATATCCAAGGGGTCGCTGCCGCAAAAGAATATTCTTTGGGTTCTTTAGCGGCCCGAGTTTTATTAAAAGTGAAATAAGCCGCGTCGATTACGGGTCTTGCTAAAATTTTTCTTGCCAAAGCCTTAATTCTTTTATATATTGAAATCACTGCAGGTGAGGCTCTTTTCCAACTCCAAAAGCCTCAACCTGTGTCACTTGAAGTATCACTCACACGCCGGAAAGGGTACCCGCTCTTTCCGGCATTTTTTTGGTTTGGGCCTTCTGGCGCCAAACCATCTTTTAAATAGATAATTTAAAAGGATGCACAAATTCTTTTCCCAAGTTCTGTTTTTAATGTAAACTAAATTATCAAAAAGGAGGCACTATGTTTTTTCGGAATGCATTGAAAGGCCTTTTAATATTTGTTATGACTGTGTTTCCCTATCCCGCCTTTGCTCAGCTTAATTTAGATAAACTTCCCGAAGTGGATGTCCTCAAGGTAAAGAATCTTTTAGAAAAACTCGCGCCCTTGATCGAGGAACGGGATAAAAAAGAAAATCTCGCCACCTTAAGATTTGCCGAGCTTTATGAACCGTTAAATGAGGAAGAGAAAGCCTTTTTACAAAGTTTTCAGGACATCGACGCCAAAGAGGCCGGGGTCAAGATCCCGTACCGCGGGCTCGCGACCGGTGAAGAAGACCTGGCGGTTATTAAAGGGCAGATCGTCACAAAGAGGGAAGTGAATGAGAAAAAAGAAAGTAAAGCAACCAATGAGACTAAAGAATTACCTCCGCAATTTTTGCCCAAAGATGTGTATGAGGCCTATCTGCGCCTGACGGAGGCCATGAACTATGATATCAGCAGAAAAGTCCTGGTTGAATCAGGATACCGTTCCAGCGCGTATCAATTGTACCTTTTTATTTATTATCTTAAGAATCATGAGTATTCCATGCGGGAGACGGTCAAGTTTGTCACGCTTCCCGGCTACAGCGAACACGGGGCGCCTAAATTTCAGGCCATTGATTTTATTAATGCCGACGGGATCAATGGGGAAGATAACCCGGAGGAATTTGAGGCCCTGGATGAGTATAAATGGCTTTTGACGAACGGAGAAAAATTCGGATTCATTCTTTCGTACCCTAAAGATGCCGCGGGCGGGATCACCTTCGAACCGTGGCACTGGCGTTACGAAAGCGATAAAGATAAAAGCCTGCCCAAGGATAACCCCCTCTAAGAATTATGGACATCTATAACGCCGTCAGCTTTGCCGGGATCTTCGTTTTAATTGTTGTGGCGCTTTTTCTTTCTGAAAACCGTAAGGAAGTCAATTGGCAAGTGGTCATTTGGGGCGTGGGGATACAGATGTTGTTGGCGCTTTTTCTTTTTGTGTTCCCGGTGGGCGTTAAGATATTTATCTTTATTAATGATCTTGTCGTCAATATCCTGGAAGCTTCGTTCGCCGGCGCGAAATTCGTTTTTGGGCCTTTGGCCTTGCCTCCCGGCGCGGTGGGGGAGAACGGCGAGCAGTCGTTAGGGTTTATTCTGGCGTTCCAGGCGTTCCCTACCATTATCTTTTTCTCGGCCCTCATGGGCATTCTTTATTATTTTGATATCATCCCGCGGGTCATCCGTTTCTTTTCCCGTTTATTCACAAGATTGATGCGCATCTCCG
>Ga0154339_1110_pt10 | contig 20949 bp, 18 predicted proteins | sample RifGroA2_FD_115867 | JGI IMG/M metagenome (GOLD analysis project Ga0154339, IMG submission 115867) | Omnitrophica WOR_2 bacterium GWA2_47_8
GGCCGCGATCTTTGCGTTCCCGGGGCTGGTTTCGGGCAGGATCACCAAGAATTCATCCCCGCCATAGCGTCCGACGACATCGACCAGACGTAAATTTTTTTTCAACGTTTGAGCGACCTGCTTAATGACCACATCTCCCTGCTGGTGACCGTGAAGGTCATTGATCACTTTAAAATGGTCCACATCGATCATCATACAGGAGACGGTCGAACCGTACCGTTTTGACCTCAAAACTTCAGATTCTAAATGCTCTTTGATCGTTGTATGGTTGTAAAGCCTTGTGAGGCTGTCCAATTGCGCCAATTTTTTTAAATACTGTTCGGTTTTTCTTTGTTCCGTGACGTTCTCTAAAAGAACAATAACCCTGCGGAATGTTTTATGATAACGTCCCGGAACAACCAATTTTAAACGCACATCGATGGACCGACCCTTTAGGGTTTTATATTTGATCTCCGCTTCAAAAAAAAGCTTCCCTTCCAGCAGAACCGAAAATTTCGCGACCAAGACCTTGAACAAATCTTTCGACCAGCTTTTATAGATGTTCTCGGTTAAATTTGCCCTGGAAGGGGTATCAAAAAATCTCAAAGCAGCTTGATTGGCACTGATGATCTTAACCGCGTTGAAGGTTTCCTTGACCAAGTCAGGGTGTTCCAGCAGATAATTATGCGGGTTGGTGACCGTCTTGTCCTGCAAATGCCGGCGGAGCTTTAAAAGGACGGACAAGTCCTCTTCGATAATGGCGACCGGAAGCTCATCAAAAATGATCTTACATGGATCCGAAGGATCGATCTGTGGGGTCATTTTATTTCACCTTTTCGATCTTAACGATGAATTTCCCGCCGATAGGCTCGCCTATTTGCGTCACTTTAAATTCATCCGTTAGGACCCAATTGTTTAACGAATAGAGGTCCGTCTTTTTTACGATACCGTAAGTGGTGCCCTGCGACGCCAGAAAATCCATGACCTTCTCCCGTGTATCCAAAAAGGGGACCGGATGCGGGCTGAAAAACGGCTTCCCGTTGACATCGATGACCGCCATCGGACGATCGAGATAAAAACGAACGCCGCGCACATAAAACTTACTAGCCAGGACGGTCTTATCGGATGTATCGAGAGCCTTAAAGACATCGGTGATATCCTTGCAGGAAACCCACGGTTCAGCGTAAGGTTTGCCTAAAAAAAGAAAAATGAGGATGACCGCGGTTATGGAGGTCTTCGCGAAAATAATCCTCTCCGGCTGGTTTTTCAAATTAAAAATGACCAGCAAGGCCGCCATGATCACGCTTAAAACGGAAAAGACATAGACCGGCGTCATATTAACAACAATGCCGGGATACTTCTTGGCGTAGATCACGGCATAGACAGCCCCGCCAAGAAGCACGAGCGCTATCAAATAACCGGAAATCGACAGGGCATTAAAAGGCCCCTTTTTCTCATCGAGAACCCTGTCTAAATAAAAGGCCAGCAGGATCGCGACGGCCGGGAATACCGGAAAAATATAACTGGCTAATTTGGAAGACGCCGGCTGGACAAAAACATACACGCCGAGGATCCAAAAGAGCAAGAAAACAAGCGGGTCCCGTAAGCCGGGAAGCCCCCGCACAACTTTATAAACACAAGCTGCCGTCGGAAGGAACAGAAAACTCCATGGCATGACACCGACGAACATAAGGCCAAGATAAAAATACCATAAATTGTTTTTGGGATGCTCCGCATCGAATAAACGCCTGACGTGAACATTCTGCCAGTACTCATCAAGAAAGGTCTGTCCATACAGTTGAAACATCACGGCATGCCACGGGACCGCAATGGCGATGAATAAAAAGAATCCCCACAGCGTGGCGCGATTTCTAAAGAACGTACGTTCCTTTTTATAGATCAGGAAGGCCAAAACCGGACTTAGGCTGAAACAAACGCCTAAGATCCCCTTGGTTAAGACGGAGACTCCCATCACGGCAAAGAAAAGGATTATGCTTGCATCTTTATGTTTTCGATTGTAAAACCCGTAGCAAAAAATGGCTAAGGCGATAAGGACCCAGATCGAAAAGACCATATCCGTTAGGACCGCTCGGGCCAAGGCAAGATAAATAAAACTGCTGGAAAGAATGATCCCCGACAAGAACGCAAGCCGTTTACTTTTAAAAATGGTCCACGCCATCCAATAGGTCGCCCCGACACCCAGCATCGCAAAGAACGCCGGCCAGAAACGGGCCACAAACGGCCCTGTGCCGAAAAGTTTAAACGCGATCATCATCAGCCAATAAAAAAAGACAGGCTTTTCGAATTGCGGTTTATCGAAGATCATCGGCGTCAGCCAGTTATTATGCTGAAGCATTTCCTTGGCGCTCTGGGCATAAAAGACTTCGTCCGGATGCGTCAGGCTGATGATCCCGTTACCGAACATCAGAAAGAAATAGGAAAGGACTGCCAGGATGCAGATCAATCGCCCGTGGCTGTTTTGGGAAACCCACTCAAATCTCATGTAAGCATTTCCCTGATCGAAACAAATTCATAACCTTTCGCCTTTAATGTTTCAGCCAGCAATGGGATCGCTAAGACCGTCTGCAATCGATCTCCCCCTTCTGCCTTAAAAACATCGCCGCTGTCATGGAACAATAGGATATCACCCGGTTTCACATGGCGGGTTATATACTTTACGATATATTTATGATTAAAGGAAACCCAATCTTTGGAATTTAAAGACCACAAGACAATCTGGTATCCCATGGATTTTATTTTTATTTTCAGCTCTTTACTTAACCAGGCCTTCGGCGGGCGAAAGATATTGGTGGTCACCCCCGTGGCTTCCTTGATGACCACTTCAGAATATTTTATTTCCTCTTCGATCTCAGGCAACGTGTAGTAGATCATCACGCTATGCGCGTAACCGTGGTTGCCGATGGTGTGCCCCTCTTCAATAACGCGCCTGGCGATCTCGGGATATTTTTTCACGTGATGCCCGATCATAAAAAAAGTGGCCTTGATATTTGCTTTTTTTAATTCATCCAGGATCTTAGGCGTCCAAAGAGGCGATGGGCCGTCATCAAACGTTAACGCGATCTGTTTTTTGGAAGATTTGACACGATACACTGTTCCTCGTCGGGTCAGAAGGGCCTGGTCAAAAAAAAGGCAGAAACACATAACAAGCAGGACAACGGCCAAAATAAAAACCACCACTATAAAGGTAAGCCAACCCCAATTTATTGTCATTTCCAAAATTCCTATTTACCCCGTTAGAAAGTTTTGTCCTTTCTAACGGGGATTACTTTTCCCTTGATTGGCTACCGCGGTCATAGCCTTTTCAATTTCCGCCTGATTGCCCAGATAATAGTGTTTAAGGGGCTTTAAATCTTTGTCAAGCTCATAGACCAAGGGGATACCGGTCGGAATATTAAGGCTGATGATCTCTTCTTCGCTGATATTATCTAAATGTTTGACTAACGCGCGCAGACTGTTGCCGTGCGCCGCGATAACGACCTTTTTGCCGGACTTAATGACCGGGACGATCGTTTGCTGCCAATACGGCAAAAATCTTTTAACTGTGGATTCCAGGCTCTCCGTTAACGGAAGGTCCTTTTCCGAAAGGCCCTTGTATCTCGGGTCATGGCCCGGGTAACGCGGATCGGTTTTTTTAAGCGGCGGCGGGCAGATATTATAACTTCTTCGCCAGATCAAAACCTGTTCTTCTCCGTATTTTTTAGCTGTCTCGGCTTTATTTAAACCCTGCAGGTCGCCGTAGTGACGCTCATTGAGCTGCCAGGCATTATGGATCGAGATCCACATCCGGTCCATCTCATCCAAAACCAGCCAGAGCGTTCGAATCGCGCGTTTTAAAACAGATGTAAACGCAACATCAAAGGCATAACCTTCCTTTTTAAGTAATTTCCCCGCTTCCGTGGCTTCAGATATCCCTTTTTCCGACAGGTCAACATCGGTCCAGCCGGTAAAACGGTTTTCTTTATTCCACGTGCTTTCACCGTGCCGTAACAAAACAAGTTTCGTTGTTTGCATATCAGTCTCCCTGACTGCCGGCCCGCTTCGCCGATGGCTCATCGAGGCGAGCTGGCAGGCTGTAAAATTTTTCAAAATAAAGCCCTTAAACTGTTTCCATTGTACACAAAATTCCTTATTTTAAAAAGGAATAAAAGTGTTTTTCACGGGGACAATTGTATGACGGGGTTAAAATTTAGAAATAAGACTTCGCGGGCCTGCGCTGAGGCTTTATATTTTTAGGAGGATGCGGAAATTCCTTCGAGGGATTCTGCTTAGGTAAGTAATCATTGACCCAAGCCGCGGCAAAACGGTTGAGCCAATCTTCTGCTGCTTTTTCAAACCCGATATCATGGCCGGCCTTTTCGCTTTCCAGCCATTTATGCCGGTTTATTGCTTCGAGGACTTCGTCCTTTTGTAAAAGTTGTTTATAATCAATGACTTCCATATTGATTTTATTCTAATGCATGGACAAGTTACTTGTCAATGCTTTACAAAAGAAAGTTTTAAGGGGGCGGGTGTTTTGTCGACATTGCATAATTGGCGTTGCCGGACGATTGATTTCAGGCTATACTTTTTGTATGTACTTGTTTTCCTAAATGATACTTAGATGTAATAAGTACTATCCCAATTTCATCATAACGAATTGGGAATATCTAAGGAGTATTGGGATGAAACCATCCACCGCCTTTTTAATCTTTATCGTTTTGACCGTTTGGGCCTGCGTCCTGTTTTCCGGGTTTGTGACGGCCCTTAAGAAAACCATCAAACCCGCCCAGCGAAGCAAATTAAATGCCGACCAGATACTGCAGGAACAACGCCAATTCGCCGCTGACACAAAACAACAGCATGCCCAGCTTATGGAATCTCAACGCCAAAAAATGGATGAATTAAAACACCGCGCAGACCAGGGAACATCAAGCGATGCGCGGACGCAACAAGAACAAACCATGCAATACCAAAGACAGATGATGGAGGATTCCCGACGGCGCGCGGAAGAATCCCGGCAGCGCATGCAGGATTTGAGGCGGCGCTGATCAATGTTCTCGGGACTCCCAGATACGCCTGGTCATCTCAGACTGATAACTCTCTTCGATTTCTTGCAGTTCTTTCTTTCCTAAAAATTTATTTATGCATTCTTCAACAGCCCGCAAACGCTTGATCTGATAAATATACTCGGGGCGTTTCTCGGCATGGGTATCAGCGTAAAGGCCCTCTTCCTTCTTATGAATATACTCTTTGAATTCTTCCATCTTTTTTAAAAAGGCCGTATGGTCCTGCCCCTTCATCTGCGAGGCTTCGGCCTGCAGATTCTTTAACAAAGACTGGTCGATCATCAGCTGGGTGATCTTACGATCAACCCTATCCACTGTTTCCTTGGTCGTTTTATAGCACCAGATCAAATATCGGCGGATCAATTTTTTCTCTTCGGGGGAAATTTTGTGGTTGCCTTTTTTCATTACTGATCCGTGTTAAAAACAACGTTGCGGGACACCCTTTCCAAATAATTGACCGACGCGTCCAAGGAATCGTTGATCGCCCTCTTCATGGGCCCGAGGGGGCCTAGAAAGATGAGCATAATAACAACAACGGCTGTCACAACGAGCATGTATTCGATGAGCTGCTGGCCCTGCCTATTTTGATAATTTTTCATTTCTTATTTTTCTTTGCCCTCTACAAATAAATATAACACAAAAGTTCAGCTAAGGTAATCCTTTCGTCGCTTCCCTGCCTGCCGGCAGGGCTCCTCAGGGTGCCGGGGTCGAGAAATACTCGCCCCGTCAAATTAAGTCACCTTATAAACCTTGTCATTCTCCCTGACCCGCTTGTCGACCTTCAATCCCACTAATTTCCCTTTGGAAGCGGCTCTCACATCCACGCTTTCGATCTGCAGCGATCTGACCTTCTGTTTTAAATTTGTTCCTGCCCCCACGATGTGGATAGTATCTCCGACGCGTAAAGAGCCCCGGTTGATCCTAACGACACACACCATGATCTTAGAGAAAAAATGCGTAACTTCCCCTATTTCCAGCTCCGGCGGTTTTTTTACGGTTTGCGGCGGCGTTTTGACTGCTTTGATTAAAGTTCTTTTCTTTGGTTTTGCTTTAGAAACGGACGGCTTGCTGACTTTGAACTTTTTATGGCGGAGAACCTTTTTCAGCGGAGCGGATCGTCTTTTATGTAATGCCTTATGCGTTCGCCTGCTTTGCTTTTTTCGACGAGGCCGTCTTTGAATAATATGCTTTAAAGACGAGATGATTCTCTTAAAGAGTGACATATCCGATGATCCTCGCGTTATAAGCTGATCTTATCGGCAAAGTAGGAAATAATGGGCAACTTGACGTACTGCCCTTTAAGGACATGAATAATGCCTAAGAAGGACATGACCCCAAAAACAAACATCCCAAAATTTAAGACCCAATAAAACGGCGGCAGGATATGCAGGACAAACATCGCCACTTCTCCTAAAAAAAGCACCAACCCCTGCTTTCCGTGCGCGAGAACAAATTCGTTGTCCTTTTTTAAGATAAGCGGAATGATGCAAAGAATGGACAGATACGAGAGGATAGCAAAAACTTTACCTTCGAGGATTTCTTTTTCGTGGGCCTTCGGCAACCGGCTCATTTATCGACTTCGATCAACGAATTGATATCGCCAAAAGAATTGCGCTCTTGGCGTGGGTTTTGCGGATCTTCCTGCCATTTACCATCCACAATGAACTGATATTTATGAACCCCGGGATTTAACGGGAGCTGGACGGTCCATTCGCCGTTTTCGGTCCTCATCCGGCAGGATTCATCCAAGGACCAGTCATTGAAACTGCCCGTAATATAAACCGATTGGGCTTCGGGGGCGAACAAACGGAATGTCGTGATCAGCGGAGATTTCTGCACTTCTTGTTTGACCAAGGTCTGCATTTCGGAAGAAAAGTCCTCGGGAGCCGGGGCGCTCTTTTCGGCCTTGATGAGCTCTTTGGCAAGGCTGTAATAATCCTTGGATCCGCGGCAATATTTATCAAAATTGATAACGGTCTGGCCCATGACAGCGGATTCTTTAAGTTTGACATTGACATGAATGATCGTATCCAACAGGACATTCTTGAACTGGTCTTTGATCTTTTCAAGCATCGAAAAAGAATGCCGAAGCCGGGAATCGAACATGGTGATCAGGATACTGCTTTGGATCGGATGATTCAGCCGGTCGCGGATCAAATGAACGATATCCATTAAATGGTCCACGCCTTGCAGAGAAAAACGGCTGGTCTCGACCGGGATCATCACCTCATCACTGGCGCGGAGGGCATTGACAGTCAAAAAACCTAAACTCGGCGGGCAGTCGATCAGGATATAGTCATATTGGTCTTTTAAGGGCTTTATGATCTCCGTAAGTTTGAGCTCGCGCCCGATCTCATCGGCCAATTCCTGCTCGAGGGTCCCGACTAAAATATTCGATGGGGCAATGTCAAAGTTGGCCTCCACGTTTTTAATGATATTTTCAATGCGCAGCTTTCGCGGGGTTAACCGGGAGATAACATTGTACAAACTATTTTGTCCGTCGATGTTCAAACCAAGGGTCGCGTGCGCTTGAGGATCCAGATCCACCAGAAGCGTCCTTCGGCCGTTCAACGCCAGCGTTGAGGCCAAATTGATTGCGGTCGTTGTTTTACCGCATCCACCTTTTTGATTGGCTATGGAGATAATCCTCATGTGATCCTTGCCTCCCTCTGGTTGGAAAAGCGTTTAAAATTTTAATGTTCGCCCGGAGAACTATTAGCACTATGTTACCTAAACTGCATCTAGAGGGACACAGTGCAATACCTTATTCCTCTAAAATAAACAGATCAAAAATTAAGGCAATAAGGTATTAACTGGAAAAACTTACTTCATCGATCAAGACGGCGCCTTTTTTCTTCTCGGTATTCCAGGCTTCAAAAACAAAAGAAACATCGATCAAATTTGACCAATCGCTGATCGATCCGAATTCCTTGACCGGGATACTGAATTTTTTCCATTCACGGTCGACATTATGGATAAAATAAAAAGCACTTTCTTGTTTTGCGTTACGAATGACTATCTTAATAACTCCCGGGTGGCCTTCCTCTAAACCGCGTATTGAAAAATTCAGTTGCTCATATCGGGTCAGATCAATTTTAGGGATCGTCAGCGAAAATGTTTTAACGGATGGGTAAGGTTCATTAAGGTCGTATCTAACCCGTATCGGGCCGTTGTTTAAGGCAAAGATAACGTGGCTGTGCAGCGATTCAGCCCGATGCGTTAAAAAGGCCGTTAAACCGTAAAAAGAACTCGCCAGGATGATGACAGCAATAACCAGATTGATCCCCAGCCAGGCGGCGTTGAACTGCTTTTTCTTCTTCTCTTCAGTTTTATTTCTTTTGCCTAAATAAACTTGGGCTAAGTGATTATATATTTCGTCTCGTGTCATACGGCTCAATCTATATTATTAGCAAGCAACTGCTTACTAAATATTATTATTAATAAAATTACTTTATTTATAGTTATATTAACAAATAAACTTGCAATTCAAAGAATAAATTGATTTTTTTTATTTGTTGAGCTTGCCGGTTACCGTCGAGAAAATAAAATGCGGATCAAAAATCTCCGAAGGAAGATACGCAGCGGCTAAAATACATTGGAAAAGCATTTAGAGGACAAAATTTAAAGCCCCTGCCCGCATTTAAGCGGGCAGGGGCTTTAAAACAGTACTTAAACCGCCAACGATTAGAATTTCACATCAACGTTAGCTAAGTATTGACTCGCAACTTCATTGTTAGCTGCTGTAAAGAACTCACCGGGTGTAAACCAGCCCATATTAAGACCGATCTGGACATCTTCGGTATAATCATAGGCGAGGTCGACATCGACTTCATAACCGATCGTCTTATTCGTTGTAACTGCTGGGTTGCTGATACCGGCTGCGGTGTTGGGCTGTCGCATTTTAAAAGGACAGCTTGTCCCAAAACAGTTATTGCCGGGCGTTCCATCCGTGACCGATTTATCCAGCCAGAGCCACGTTCCAGTAACTTTGGTGGTCAGATCTTCGATCGGATTAACTTGAGCTGAAGCCATGACAATATGGGAATTCGTCAGATCAAACAGCGTGTTGTAGACTGTTCCGCTTGCTTGATTTTCAAACAGCGGATCCCATCCATGATAATCATCGCTTTGAGCTCCGGTATAATCGGGATTTTTGTCGCCTGTTGTATAGGTGTAAACACCGGTAACAACGGGACTCCACTTTGCCAATTGCTCAAACGGTAACATATAATTGGTAATGAGCTGAGCACCCAAGGCGCCTCTATCCTGGTTGTCGACACGAGCTGTTCCGGCTGTATGGGTGGTGGCTTTGTTACCGAATTGACCGGCAACCTCGCCCTGCACATTTAACCCTTTGATAGGATTAGTGCTGGCACGAAGACCGGGGACATAAAGCGTATCTGCTTTGAGTCCATCTGTTGAACCATCAATGCCGGTGCTTCTATCGATCCTGGCAAAGAAGTATGATTCAACAACAGAGTCCCAAGAATCACCCAACTTATAATTGAGATTGGTACCCAAAAGATTGACATCATCGTTCTGGGCGCCAGTCGTCACATTAATGTTGGAATCGATCTTTGAAGCTAACAATTCCACGGTTAATGGATTGTAGTCAAAGATCAAGCGGACTGCATCTTGAGCTGTTCTTAGGGTAAGGTCCTCAGCAACGCCAGAAAGACCACTGGCGCCTGAAATATTATTATTGGTCCCACCCGAATCAACGATGAAACTGTTGCCGTAAGCGAAACTTTGACGGCCGACAACAACAGTCAGCGGAGAATATAACATTTCTCTTAACGTGACAAAAGCCAAATTAAGATCAATATCATTATCTTCTGCAGTCTGTGCTTCCTCTCCCCAAACTCTTTCATTAAGAAGAGCGACGGTCGCGGAAACGTTTTCCGAAAGGTCGGCATCAACTCTTAATGTGGTTTGAGTAAGGAAAAGGTTCTGATTATCACCTTCGGTGATAAGGCTGAACTGATCACGTACAAGGTAAGTAGAATCGATCGATCCACCAACCTTGATGTTCTGTACGCTCGCAAAAGCTGGAACAGCCGCTAGGGCTATTACAACCAATGCTAAGAGTATCTTTTTTGTCATTTTTTTCTCCTTCATGAGAATTATGAATAATCAATTTGTTGAATTTATATAGATCTAGGTCTATCTATTTTCCTAGATAGTTCACGTTATAGACCTGTTTCTTTGACGATTTCCGACGACTAATTTGCATCCCTCCTTTCCAGTCAGATTGAAATCATCACAGGGGAATTTAAAGTATGTTCATTCTCACATAGGTGTACAGGAGTGTCAAGAAATTTTAAAAATATTTTTGGATGTTGTGCTGCAGCATGGTTTTATGAAAATTGGGGTCTTTTTTGACTAAAAATATGAACATGTGCCAAAATTTAACATGCGCCTGGTCCTTCTACGCTCAAATACTTTCCTGCCTGCCGGCAGGCAGGCGTGTTTGAGCTTCGTAGGACCATCCGGAATGGCCTTACCGCCTATTCCTTCGAAGCGCCAACCTGTCTGCCGACAGGCAGGCGTGCAAACTTTGGCGCGTAGAAGAATCCTGCTTCGCTAAAATGTATTCACATTTAGCTTCGCAGGACTAACTCCTTCGAAGCCAAAGGCGAAAGCACTTTGGCGAAGAAGAGTGCGCCTGGACCGAATCGAACGGTCAACCTAGGCCTTAGGAGAGCCTCGCTCTATCCAATTGAGCTACAGGCGCAGATTACCTTATAATTTATGTAGAAATATCTGCGCCGGCCGTCCCGAGCAGGGTCGAGGGACAGGCGCATAAAAAAAGATTAAGAAGCCGGAAGTTAGAGGTCAGAAGTCAGAAAAACAGGCCTTTTCTGACTTCTTGCCTCTGGCTTCTGATTTCGATCACTTACGATACGGCTCTAAAGCCTCCAAATACTCCTGCGGGGCATCATAACCCAGCACCCTGGCATCATCCAAGAACTTAAGGGCATTGGCAAAGTCCTTTTGCCTGTAATAAGCAATAGAAAGGTTGATAGCGGCATTAAGATGGTTTGGATCGATTTCCAGGGCCTTTTTGTAGGATTCCAGGGCTTCTCTGTTCTTATCTAAAGAAAAATAGACATTTCCCATATTATAGTAGGATTCCACGTGCCGTGGGTTGATCCTGACCGCTTCCTTATAGGCATCAAGGGCGGCAAAACTCTGTTTTGTCTTTTCATAAATATATCCTAAATTAAAGTGGGCATCGGCGTTCTTAGGATTTAGGTCCACCGCCTTCTCAAAAGCAGCCTTAGCCTCAATATCCCGGCCTATTTTCCCGTAGGCGACTCCTAGGTTCAAATACGCCAGATCGTGCCGCGGATCAAGCTCCAGGACCCGCTGATAGGTCGAAATAGCCTTATTGAGCTCCCCCTTTTCATCGTAAAGATTCGCCAAGTTATACAGGGCCTTGGTATTGCGGGGGCTCAATTTTAAAGCCATTTCATAGGCCTCAACGGCCCGGGATTTATCGCCTAATCCCTGGTAAAGGCTGCCCAGATTTAAAAACGACCCTGCCTTTGCGGAATTTCGACTAATGAGCTTGGCGTACCTCTCAAAAAGGTCCTTAAATTGCGCTTCGATAACCGGATGGGGCCCTTTTTCCTTCAACGCAGCGTGGTAGGCCAACAGGATATCTAAATAATAATCTTCGTTCTTAGGGTTAAGCGCCGTGATGGTATTTAAATTGTCCACCGCCTCCGCCACCAACCCTAATTGAAGATAAGATTTTCCCAAATTCAGAAGCGCATCCTTATAAAGCGGGTCTAAGTTTAACGCCTTTTGATAAAAGAAAATACCCTTCTGTATTTCTCCCAGATCCTGATGGATCTTGCCCAAGTTATAATAAGCATCCGTATAATTGGGGTCGTACTCGACCGCCTTAAAATACAGGGACATCACGTACTGCACCGGGCGCAAATCAGCCAACGCCTGGTTAAGAGAATTTTTGTCTAAACCATCCTGGCTTAGTTTCGCGATCAGTTTATATTGCTCTTCTGCGGCGCGAAATTCATCAACGTCCCTTAAGACCGTGGCCAAATTGTTCAAGGCGATCGGTTCCTGCGGAAAGATCTTAAGCTGATGCCGCCATAACGTAACGCTGTCCCTCCAAAGCATGGACTGCCGGAACGTTTGGACAAACAAAACGATCCCCAGGACGACCAAAGCCGCCTTTAATATTTTTCGTAGGTATTCGGTGCTTTTCTCCGTCGAGGATAGCAAACGGCCGCCGTAAGAGCCGAATAACAGGCAAAGGCCTAAGCACGGCAAATACATAAACCGGTCCGCCACGATATTCACGTCCGCCGCCGCATCGAAACGCAAAAGAAAAAATATCGAGAGAAAATAATAGAGAACGGCAAATAAGAACAAACGGTTTTTCCGAAACCTGACAACTAAGAACACCACGGCCGCAAAGATCAAAACCCCCAACCCATACTCGCTATTGGCCAAGGTAATGGGCTTCGGCAAACGATAGATCGGCACCGAAACAAACGGTACAGCAAATTGCCGGAGATAAAATGAAAACGTCCATGGCCAAATGAGCAGCGCCTCTTTGATATCCTGCCCCGGCAGGCGCGCCTGCGTCATATAGGTCACCCAGGCCAAAAGCCCCAAGGCAGCCGCCAACGGCGCCTTTTCCAGGATCAGTTTCAGGGTAAAGTCTCTTTCCTTCCACCAATCCAAAAGTAGCCATATCAAAGGAAGGCTGATGGCCATAGGTTTTGCCAGCATGCTTAAAATACCCAACCCTGAAGCCCAGGCTAAAGAAACCCATGCCCCACTGTCTTTCCCTATTAAACGCGTTAAATACCGGGTGTAGCAAATTAGCGAAAGCAAATAAAAAACCGCGTATAAAACATCCTTCCGCTCGGTTATCCAGGCCACCGATTCCACATGGATCGGGTGCAGGCCGAACAAAAGCGCGGTCATACCGGCCGCTAAAACCGAAAGCCCCAGCGCCCCGCTGAGGAGAAAGACCAAATAAGTCGCCAAGATGTGTAAAAAAAGATTGGTCAGATGGTACACAAAAGGATTGTCTCTGAAGAAATGGTGCTCGACGGCAAAACTCAATTCTGTCAGGGGGATATAAACGCCGTTGACCCGGGAGGTAAAGATCTGGCGCAGATGATCAAAATCTAACGATTGGATAAAGGGGTTATCATATACATGAACATCATCGTCCCAATTAACAAAATTATTACTTAACGAGGGAACATATGCCGCAAAGATAACGGCCAGGATCAAGAAGATAAAACCAGCAGATTTTACTTTGGGATTGGTCAGATGGTCTAAAACCATGGGAGCTCATTATATATAAATATATATACTTAATACTTTATTATTGAATAGATAGGATAGCTTTGTAAACGGCTCTTGCCTTTTAAGAATTTAAGTTCAATCAGGAAAACGATCCCTTCAATGACCGCATTCTGCTGCTTCACCAGGTCACAGACCGCCGACACGGTCCCGCCGGTAGCCAATAGGTCATCTACCACCAAGACCCGCTCCTTGGGCTTGATCGCATCTTCGTGCATCTCCAGGGTGTCGGTCCCGTACTCTAATTGATAGGTGATGCTTTTGGTACGGTACGGGAGCTTCCCCTTTTTTCTGACCGGCACAAAACCCGCGCCGATCTTGTACGCAATAGCGGAACCGAAAATAAACCCGCGCGCCTCAACCGCCACCACTTTGTCGATCTTCGCTTTTTTAAAATTTTTAGCGAGCAGGTCGATCGCTTTTTTGAACGCGCCCTTGTCCAACAATAGCGTCGAGATATCCTTAAAGATGATCCCGTCCTTCGGGAAGTTGGGGATGTCACGGATAAATCCTTTTAGATCGCTTTTTTTAAGGCCTTTTTTCAGAGTTTTTTCCATATTAATCCTCGCTTTTAATTAAAATCCTTACTCGCTTTGCTCACTTTATTTCTTTAACGGAATCGCGTTTAATGAACCGTGTTTCCAAGATCGTTTTCGCCGGAAGCTTGGCCTTGCCTAAACTGATCTGGTGAAGGGTTTCAACACCGACCCTTCCCATCTCCGCCAAAGGCTGCGCCACCGTGGTTAACTTGACCGAACTGGCCGAGTTGATCGGGTTATCATCAAATCCGATCACGCTGACGTCCTGCGGGACCTTTAAATTCAAGGATTTGGCAACGTCGATGACCTCCAGGGCCATGACATCCGACGCGGCAAAGATCGCGGTCGGGCGGTCCTTCAGTTTTAAGATCTTTTTCGCCGCGTCTCTCGCCGGTGTCCTTAAAAATTCCCCGTAGCCGATGTATTCACTCGCGTCGGAAAGGTCATTTTTTTTCAAGGCCTGCTTATACCCCTCCAGCCGCATCTGCCCGGCCTGGGTCGTTAGGTCCCCGGAGATGGTGGCGATCTTTTTATGGCCCGCCTTGATCAAATAATCCATGACCTCGAGCGTGGCGGCAAAATTATTGATCGCCACATAATTCATCGGTAAATTCAAAATATTATTCAGGACCATGCAGGGCATGCCGGCCAAGATGGCCTTGGTGACAACGGCAACGTCATTGTCGATGTCGCCGAAGATGATCCCGTCGACATAACGGCGGTCTAAAAGGGATGAGTCCAGCCATCCGCGGTGATTTTCCCGGTCGGTGATGTGCACCAGGATGTCGGTCTTAAGCCGGCTGGCGCCTAAGCACGCGCCGCGGATAATTTCTCCGGCATAAAAGGAGCTTAAGAGGTCCTCGAAGCGGGGAATGATCAGGACAAACGTCTTTTTTCTTTTTTTATAATCTGTCACGGGATTTTATGTTGCGGATAGGTCTTCGTCTGCAACGTCGTCTAAAAGATTATTTTTATCTTTCTTAAAATTTTCGGTCTTGGTGATGTCGATGCCTTTTTCCTTCTGGCGGATGATCTGACGGATACGCTTGATCGCGGCGGCCTCGATCTGGCGGACCCTCTCCCGCGAAACGCCCAACACCTTCGCGATCTCCGCTAATGTCCGGGTTTCTCCGTCGGTCAAGCCATAGCGCATATCCAGGATCTTCCGCTCCCGTTCGCTCAGCAGCTGCAGGAATTCCATAGCCCGTTCCTTGTTGAAAAAAACCTCCAGCTGTTCATCCGGGCTGATCAGGCTTTCATCCTCAACGATATCAATGACCTGGCCTTCGCCCTCTTCACCGATCGGCGCATCCAAACTCGACATCTTGGCAATGGACCGTTCCAGATCACGTACCTTATCCACGCCGACCTGCAATTTCTTCGCCACTTCCGCGTGGGTGGGTTTTCGTTTTAAGCGATGGGTCAAAGCCTCCGTCGCTTTTTTGTATTTTAAGATCTCTTCGTTCATGTAGACCGGGACACGGATCATCTTGCCCTGGTCAATGATGGCGCGGGAAATACCCTGTTTGATCCACCAGGCCGCGTACGTTGAAAAACGGAAACCCTTATCGGGATCGAATTTTTCAACGCTCTTCATCAGGCCGATATTCCCCTCTTCGATCAAGTCGCTTAAAGGAACGCCTAAGCCGGTGTAACGCTTGGCAATACTGATAACCAGGCGCAGGTTGGAACGGATCATGGTTTCGCGCGCCTTTTTGTCGCCTTTTCTGATACGGCGGGAGAGCCTGATCTCATCCTCGGCGGTCAAAAGCGGGATCGGCCGGATCTCCTTTAAATATGCTTTTATGGGATCCATCACGACTGGTTATTTTCCCTTTTTCTTGCCGTTCGCTTTTTCACTCAGTGCCGCTTGGGCCGCTGCCAAACGCGCGATCGGAACACGGTACGGAGAACAGCTCACGTAATTCATCCCGACGCGGTGGCAAAACTTCACGCTTTCCGCCTCCCCGCCATGCTCACCGCAGATCCCTATTTTAAGGTTCGGTTTTGTGGATCGGCCGCGTTCAATACCCATTTTAACAAGCATGCCGACACCGTTCTGGTCTAAACTTTGGAACGGATCGTCTTTAAAGATACCTTTACCGCCGTCTTTTTCCGTGGCCACATAAACCGGCAGAAAACGTCCGGCGTCGTCACGGGAAAGGCCCAAGGCCATCTGGGTCAGATCATTGGTCCCGAAACTGAAGAATTCCGCCACCTCAGCCAGCTCATTTGCTAAAAGCGCCGCGCGCGGAATTTCGATCATCGTTCCGACGAGATAGGGTAATTTCGTACCCGAATCCTTGATCAGTTCATCCGCGACCGCGCGGGTCTGCTCTTCTAAAATTTTAAGTTCCTTTTTATCCATGGTCAGAGGATGCATGATCTCCGGTAAAACCTTGATGCCTTCTCTGCGGCATTTGATGGCCGCCTGGATGATCGCGGTCACCTGCATGTCAAGGATCTCCGGATAGGTGATCGAAAGACGGCACCCGCGATGGCCCAGCATCGGGTTCGCTTCATGAAGTTGTTCGCAGCGGTGACGAATTTTTTCCGGTGAAAGGCCGGTGATCTTGCTCAATTTTTCAACACCGACATCATCCTTGGGCGTAAATTCATGCAGCGGCGGATCGATCAAACGGATCGTGACCGGAAATCCGTTCATCGCTTTAAAGATCCCATAAAAATCATCCGTCTGGAACGGGAGCAATCTCGCCAGCGCCGATTTACGTGTTTCCACGGTTTCAGCGACGATCATTTCTTGGATGGCCAAACGGCGTTCTTCCGTATCGAAGAACATATGTTCGGTTCGGCACAATCCGATCCCCTCCGCGCCCATTCGGATCGCATTGGCCGCGTCATACGGGGTATCGGCATTGGTACGGACATTGATGGTACGGAACCCATCCGCCCATTTAAGGATCGTATAGTAAGCGTCCGGAAGTTCCGGGGACATCAAGGGGAGGTTGCCTCGATAAATCTCACCGGAAGACCCGTCCAGGGTAATGTACTCCCCCTGCTTGATCGTTGTCCCGTTAACGGACATCGTCTTGGCATCGTAATTAATATTCAAGACCTCGCAGCCGACGATACAGCATTTTCCCCAACCGCGGGCAACGACCGCGGCGTGAGATGTTTTACCGCCGGTGGCGGTCAAGATCCCTTTGGCCGCGTGCATCCCGCCCACGTCCTCGGGGCTGGTTTCTTTTCTGACTAAAATGACCTTATGCCCGGCCTTGGCGATCTCTTCCGCTTCAGCCGCCGTGAACACCGCCTGCCCTGCGGCAGCACCCGGGACGGCATTGATACCGCTGGCGATACGGGCAGATCTTAATTGTTCTTTATTGATTTTTTTCGTATCAATGACCGGATAAAATAACCTCTCGATATCATCGGAATGGATACGGTTGACGGCCTGTTCTTTTGTGATGACGGGTTTCACGGCCGCGGCAGCCCATTTTTTAGGAAGATAACCTTTTTTGACTAAATTGCCGGCCTGTCCTTTAGTTAACAACGGTTTGGTCGCGTGATCAAGGGCAATGCGGAAGGCGGCCGCCGGCGAACGTTTTCCGGTGCGGCACTGCAGCATATAAAGTTTTTCGTCTTCGACGGTAAATTCCAGGTCCTGCATTTCTTTATAATAGGATTCCAGAATGGCGCGGACCGCGCACAACTGGTCATACGCCTTGGGCATCGTGTCATTTAAGGAGGATAACTTCAGCGGCGTGCGGATACCGGCGACGACGTCTTCCCCTTGGGCATTGATCAGATAATCACCGTAAAATTCGTTCTCACCGGTGTTGGGGTCGCGGGTGAAACAGACACCCGTCCCGCTCTTGTCGCCCTTGTTGCCGAAAACCATCTGCACGACGTTGACCGCGGTCCCTTTGAGGTCCGTGATCTTCTCGACCCGGCGGTAGGTCTGGGCTTTTTCCGCTTCCCAGCTATTAAAGACCGCCATGATCGCCCCCCACAATTGCTCCCAAGGGTCCTGCGGGAAATCTTCGCCCCTATTTTTCTTATAAAATTTCTTAAATTGTCTGCAGAGGTCCTTGAGGTTTTCGGCAGGGATCTCCGGGTCGGTCTTAACGCCGATGTGATGCTTTATTTCATGCAGCATATCCTCCATCGGCTGTTTGGAAAGCCCCATCGCCGTCGAGGAGAACATCTGGATAAAACGACGGTAGGCGTCATAGGCAAAACGCGGATTGCCGGTTTTTCTGGCCAAGCCTTCCACACTTTCATCATTCAGGCCAAGATTCAAGATCGTCTCGAGCATGCCGGGCATGGAACGCGCGGCACCGGAGCGCACAGATACGAGTAACGGATCTTTAGGGTCGCCCAATTTTTTACCCGTGACTTTTTCAAGTTTTAATACAGCGTCGCGGACCTCTTTTTCCAGGGTGGAAGGAAGCTTGCGGCCGAGCCTGTAATATTCTTCACAGGTTTGGATCGTGATAGTGAAACCCGCCGGCACCGGGATCCCGATGGAGGTCATTTCCATCAAACCGATACCTTTGCCGCCGAGGACGTTCTTGCTTAATTCTTCACCTTTCGCTTCCGCCTTGCCGGCGCCGTAGGAATAAACGTGTTTCTTAGACATTTTGGATACCTTTCTATTAAGTTACTAAAAATTGTTACTAACAGTTACGAAAAGTTACGAGTGGTTTAATCAACATTTCGTAACCATTAGTAACCGGTTAGTAACCAATCGTAACTTTAATTAAATTTCTCTTTTAAATACTTTTCCAACTGGGGAACAGAGATCCTTTCCTGCTTCATGGTGTCCCGCTCCCTGACCGTCACCTGATGATCTTCCAGCGACTGCACGTCAACCGTCACGCAAAAAAATGTACCCCCCTCATCCTGGCGCCGATAAAGTTTTCCGATCGCGGCCGTATCATCATACACAGAAACAAAAGATTTTTGTAAATTTTCTTTAATTTTTTTGGCCAGTTCCACGATTTTATCGTTCTTCTTAAGTAACGGCAGGACCGCGACCTTGATCGGAGCCAATTCCTTGCTTAATTTCAAGACCACCCGTGTCTTGGAATCTTTATCGAGAGAGCCGGCCACCTCTTCTTCGCGGTACGCGTCCACTAAAAAAGCCAGGGTGGCGCGGTCACACCCGCCGGAGGGCTCGATAATGTAGGGGAAAAATTCTTCCTGGGTCAGATTGTCCTTATATTTTAAATTCTTGCCGGAAAATTGTTCGTGCTGTTTCAGGTCAAAATCCGCGCGGTTGGCAATGCCCTCCAATTCCGACCAGCCGAAGGGGAACTGATATTCGATATCCGTGCATCCTTTGGCGTAATGGGCGAGTTCCTCTGCCCCGTGCTCACGCAGGCGCAGATTTTCTTTCTGCATCCCCAGATCTAGATACCATTGGTGCCGCTGCTCGATCCATTTTTTATAAAATTTATCCGCATCCTTAGGGTGAGTGAAATATTCGATCTCCATCTGCTCGAATTCGCGGGTGCGGAAGGTAAAATTCCCGGGGGTGATCTCATTGCGGAACGATTTTCCGATCTGCGCGATACCGAAGGGCAGTCGGCGGTGCGTGGCATCTAAAACATTGGGGAAATTAACGAAGATCCCTTGCGCGGTTTCGGGGCGGAGATAGACTTTTTCCCCTGTTTCTTCAACCGGGCCTAGGGTGGTTTTCATCATTAAATTGGCAGATATACCCTTCTCAGGTAAAGCGTGACCACACACTGGGCATGGCGTCATTGCTCTTCCATCCGCATCTGCCGCCATTCGTCCAGCAAAATTCTTAAAATCTAAATTAACTCCACCGAATGTTGTATGCAAATCTACAAGCCATGAAAGAGTTACGACATGATCTTTGACTAGAGCTAAATTGGGTGCTAACTTTTTTCCTTCATTTTGTGCCCATCGAATTAAATAAGTAGTGTCTTTCGCTCCCTTCATCACCTTCGTTAAAGACTGAAACCAGGGGCTTTCCCAGATTTCATCCCATACTTTATCTTGTCGAAAGTGTTTCCCGCAGGCAGGGCATTTTAAGAAAGGATCAGAAAAATTGTCTGCGTGCCCCGAAGCTTTCCAAACCATCGGATGCATGAGAATACTGGTGTCCAACCCGACCACGTCGTCGCGTTCATGCACGACGGATCTCCACCATGCGTTCTTGACGTTGCGCTTCAATTCCACGCCGAGTGGGCCGTAATCCCAGGCACTGGCGAGACCACCGTATATTTCGGAAGATTGAAAGATGAAACCGCGCCGTTTGCACAGCGCGGTGATTTTTTCCATGTCGACAGATGTCTGCATCAAAACAGTACAACTCCTAAAAATTCTAGTCACGGGGTTAGGATTACGTTACTCGTTTCGTTGTTGGTCTATGTAACCGTTACCAAATGACGATACAGGTAGCGTTGCCCTTACCCTCACCGAATAATTCAAATTTGGTCGTTTATTTTATCGAAAAGTGTTTGGAAATGCAAGAATTTAAATAAGCAATGTCAAGCCATCAGCTGCTGGGAAGCTTTAAGCCCTCTGAAAGCTGACGGCTGATAGCTGAAAGCTATTCTAATAATTCATCGACCTTCTGAAAGAATCCCGGATGAGTAAGAATACCAGCCGGCAGATATTCTTTCAACCGGAAACGGATACTGCGATTCAGAGAATTATTGTCGCCCTTATAGGTCCCGCCGGTCAACTGCAGATAGGCCATGTTGAGTTTTACCATACTGTAGAGCCAATCCTTCTTCTTTTGCTCCACAACCTTTTGCTCGCGGACAATATCCACATAAGTCCGGGCGATCGCCTCCATAATGATTGCATGAATTTGCGGGCAGTTGGTGCGGTTGAGTTCACGTAGTGTCTTGGGCAAAGAGCGGGGATCAGTCCCTTGAAGCAAATCCCGGCTGGCTTTAACGCGTTCAATATCCTGGTCAGACAGTTCCTGCCGGCAATTGATCGACGCTGCCGCCCCCCTCTCCTTCGCCTGGGCGAGAGGAGCAAATACTAACAAAATAAATAACAAAGTGAATATT
>Ga0154339_1133_pt6 | contig 17417 bp, 18 predicted proteins | sample RifGroA2_FD_115867 | JGI IMG/M metagenome (GOLD analysis project Ga0154339, IMG submission 115867) | Omnitrophica WOR_2 bacterium GWA2_47_8
AATAGGATTTGAAGGCCGGCCGTTTAAATCGGGGGAAAAATGGCCGCCCCAAACGCGGCCGCGGGAGACTCGAAAGTTTCGATGAGGGGGATCTGAGGACTTTCATGAATACTTATCATTTATCCTTTAAAATGTACCCTGTACCCCGCAAGGTGTGAATAAGCTTTTTTTTGGGACCAGTATCGACTTTTTTCCGCAAATTGCGGATGTGGACATCGATGAGATTGGACAGGCTGTGAAACTCTTCGTTCCAGACATGTTCAGAGATCATGGTCCGGGTAATGACTTCTCCGGCATGGAGCATCATGTATTCAAGGAGGGCGAATTCTTTAGAAGTGAGATTGATATTCCGGCCGGCACGCATCACATCATGGTTCAGCAGATTCAATTCTAGGTCATCTATCTTTAGGACATCGTTCTTATCATCACGCTGCCGGCGCAATAGAGCGCGGATCCTGGCTAACAGTTCGGCGAAGGCAAAGGGTTTGGCCAAGTAATCATCAGCACCGGAATTCAGCCCTTTGATGCGGTCATTCAGTTCAGTACGGGCGGTTAAAATCAAAATGGGGGTGTTATTTTTTTTCTCGCGAAGCTGCTTGCAAATCTTAAGCCCATCGATCTTAGGTAGCATCAGATCAAGGATGATCAGATCATAGGTATTGATGTCCGCAAAATAGAGGCCCTCTTCTCCGTCCTTAGTGACGTCAACGGCGAAATTATTTTCCTTTAATCCCCGCTTAAGGAAATTGGCAATTTTATTTTCATCTTCGATCAGTAGAACGCGCATAATAATAGCTAGGGTGTTGTCCCTAAGCGTGAAGCTATTATAAAAAATCCCTCCTCAAAAAGCTATCAAAATTATTTCACCCTCGGGAAATCACTCCCCAAAGGTAATTTTATCTTCCTTGGTGGTTTAGCTTTTAATTTTATAAAATAAGGGCGGAATTTCCCTAATATAGAAAAGGAAAATTCCGCCCCATTTTTTGATCCCTACCAATTAAATATTACTTATCTTCTTTCTCAAAATGCTCTTTAAAACGCTCTTTCCTTTTGTTCTTCCAATCCTCTTTTAGCTGCATGAACTTTTGGAATTGTTCCGCTGTGAGGATCTTACGGACCTCTAAAACGCCCTCTAACTGATGGTCTTCCTGCTGGGCTTTCAGGGCTTTCAGTTCATTATGGACCTGCTGAACTTTATTCGTATCGACCTCTGGTTTCTGCAACTCTGCGCGGACCTCTTCCCTCTTGGCCTTGATCTGTTCGTGCAGGCCTTTCATCTGGCCGCGATGCTTTTCCTTATGTGCATCCAGCTGCGCCTGCTGCTCAGGCGTTAACCCGAGTTCTTTATACATCTCGGCCTTTTTTTCTGCCCATTTTTCCTTCATTTTTCCCTTGTGCTCTCCTTCATACCCGGCCAAAGCCAGCGAGGATGAAAAGAGCAAAAGACTTAAAGCAACACCTAAAACAACATTTTTCTTATAATTCATAGCGTTTCTCCTTTCGAATTTAAAAAAAATACTGTTCAATATCCGTGCCATAACTTTCTTCTTCGACATCATTGACCGTGGATTCATCCGTCAGATAAGCAAGGTCCTGAATATTTTCGCTGGATGATGTTTCGGCCGCTTTTTCATTTATAGATCTAAAATACAACGACCCGGCCAAAATAAGGGCCACGGCCAAAGATAAAACCAAAGCCGGTTGAGGGATAAAGATCAATTCTCTCCATTTAGCAAAAATATCCCCCGTTGAACGGGCAGGCAACTTTTCTGAAGACCTCTCTTCGATCCTTTGTTTAATATTTTTCCAAACTTCCTCTTGCGGCAAAGAAACCTTTTCGGATAGAAGGAAAGGCGCGACCAAAGATTTACGGGCTGCAGCCAAGAATTCCCGGCAATGCAGGCAATCCGACAAGTGACGCTCGATGCCATCGGCGCTTTGCTTATCCAATTGACCGTCCAAATAATCCGTCAATAAAATATCCTGTATCTCTTTACACGTCATGTTTGATCACCTCTTTTTTTAAAGCCAGCATGGCCTCTCTCGCCCGCTTGATCCGCGAACGGACCGTATTTATAGGCATCTGCAACGCTTTTGAGATCTCTTCATAGCTTAAGCCTTCGAAGCCCCTTAAAACGATACACGCCCTTTGATCGGGGTTAAGCATATTTAACAAAGCCTGAACTTCTTTTTCGCTGATCTGTGAGTCCATCTTCTCCACGGCCCCCGGATCCGGACTTTTTAGATCGAAAACCTGGGTATATTCAACCATATTATTACGGTGTTTTGCCGCCCTCTTGGCATAATTGATCGCGGCATTGACCGTGATTCTGTAAACCCAAGTTTTAAACGACGAGGCGAAACGGAAATCCTTTAAATTATCATAGATCGTCACAAATACTTCCTGTGTAACATCTTGCGCGTCTTCCCGCCGGTTAACGACCCGGAAAGCCACATTGGCCACAAAATGAAAATAATGGCGGTAAATCTTTTCAAAAGCATCTATATCCCCTTGCGATGCTTCAACGATCACGTTTTTTGCGATATCGTCCATAGCTGGTTTTCTGTTAGTTAGACAATCAAAAGATTCAAAAGTTCCTTTAATCTTTTGAATTATATCAAATCTAAAAGCACCCTCAAGGAATAAGATCAACAGAGCCCTAAATAAGGTCAACAGGGCCCTAGATCAATGCATATAATTTAAGTTGTCAGGATAAGCCTAGACATCCGCACGTTCTATTGTTAACATATTTTTTAACCAGCCTATGCAACGATTTTTCCCTATACTCTGCAACGTCATTAAATGGCTATTCATTGGCGCGTGCCTGGCCTCCATGATAGGCCTGTCCACGTACAATTTTTTTGGCCACACGCTCATTGAATCCGCCTATTATGGAAAATCTATTCCTTTTCTCAATAACATTATAGAAGGCCGCGATGTCCACCCTTTGGAATATTACCTTCAAATATATGATCAATGGATCGAACCGAAGCTGCTGTTATTGTATAAAATAACGATCGTCCTCACCCTGCTTTATCTGTCTTGCTGGCTTATCACCAAAAAATTCTGGGCCCATCTGGTCATCCTTAGCTTATTCCTGATCGCTTTCTGGGTCCGGTTCCCTCATCTGGACCGTCCGCTGGGCGATCATCATGAATGGGTGACGGAACATACTTTGATCATCCTGCAAAATTGGGAGTCTCAGGGCGCGCTGAAACATAAGTTTGACCTTTTGATGACGTTCCCGGGAGAAAATAACCGCGGGGTTGCCGAATATACCGGCCGACTGATCAATAAAGCCGGAGAAGGCTATTACGTGAGCTTTCCTCCCGGTGCTGTGATATGGCCCTACCTTATTTTTAAACTTCTCGGCCTGTCTGCCACACCGCTCAATCTTCAGGTCCTGAATATATTCTTTCATTTGATCGCCAGCCTCATATTCTTCTTTATCACTAAAAAGATCCTGTCCGCGTCTTATTACCCAAAGGAGGCGCTAGCTGTCATTGGGGTCCTTTTTCTACTGTTTCTCCCCGGCCATCTCTGGTTCTTTTCTAATATTTATTCCTGGGATATCTTCTGGTTTTATGCCCTGCTTGCGGCGACCGCGTGCACGCTTACCCTTAAAGAACGCATCGACACGAACCAGCCCCTTGAGCCGTATCTTGGTTTGTATGGAGTATCCATTTTTGTCCTCATTTATTCCGATATCTACGGCCTCTTATACGCTTTAACCGTCATTTTGTTCACGCTGGAAATGATGGGAAAAAATAAGGCTTATAAAAAAATAATTCCCGTGACCTTAGCCGCTTTTTTTGCTGCATTTTTATTAACGGCCCTTCAATATAGTTCGATCGCTGGGCCAAAATCTCTCTGGGAATGTCTGTTATCCACCCGGAAAAATTACCTCTTTCAAGGCTTGGGCGACTTTCAAAATATGTGGCTTCACGCAAGGACCGCTTACAACTTACTGTTTATTCCTCTCGTTATCACGCTGGCAGCCGTGGTTATCCAGCAGAAAAAGAATTTCTTAAATTCGTTTTCTTCTCTGGAACGCGCGGCCCTCTTCCTGACATTTTCTCCGGCGGTGCTATTCTACATGATCCAGACACGCTGGTCCGCCATCCATGATTATTCGATGCTGCGTATCGTACCGTTCTTGATCCTGGCGCTGATCATCCTCTTAAGCAAACTGCGTATTCCCCTGACCTGGACCACGAAGACCATCCTTGCTGTCCTAATCTGGAAATTTCTATGGGCCTGCATTTATTATTACGGGGTCTGCTTCAGTTACAGTGCCGACGTTTCCTTTTTTAAACGGCATGGAGAGTTTATCCGGAATAACGCTAACGATGACGAAGTTGTATTTATTGTGACTGAGTACCATGAAGGGATAGACCCCCGGTATTCTTATTACGCCCGGCGCAACGTCCAATGGATAGGCAATCCGTTGCACGCTGTGGGCTGGCTTCTAACTTATGGGAAACAAAAAGGCGTTGCCGTTTATTTTGATCATATCAATGGCGCAACGAATCCAAAAAGAATCGATCTGGGCAATCTATCCGAAGAATTGTCGAAATATAAAATAAAAGATTTCCAAATTCTCAAAGATTATTCCAGTATAAAGAAAATAGAATTAATATTGGAAGACGGCGGGAAACGGATCATGCGGTTTAAGAACGGACTTATGTTATCGGATAGCTTTATTAACCCGCAAGGGCAAAGGACGAAAGAGATCACCGTTGATTATTGGACTTTGGACGCCACCCAAACTGACTACGACGATCAGGGGAACATCGCGACCCAAAAAGAACTTCTTTGATCCAATCTCTTATTTAACGTGCCCGCCCTGCTGAGCCAATCGAGGCAGATTTAATTTACTGAATAAAGATGGCGCGGATGAACTTCGCTGTGCAGAAAACGATGGATCGCTTTCAGGTTTCTGGGGTTCCAACTGAAGGGTTTCTTCAAACAACCGGCCGTAATTCTCTATCATCGTATCCAGGGAAAATTTTGCCAAGACCGATCGGCGGGATTCGCGGGCGATACGTTCATACAGCGCGGGGTCTTTGACCAATTTTTCAACAATAGCCGTGACATCCCCCACGACATTTTTGTGGGCATGGACCAAAAAGCCGTTCTTCCCATGCTCAATGGCCTCATTCATAGCCCCGACGTCGGTCGCAATGACCGGCACGCTCATCGACATCGCCTCAACGGCGACCAAGGCCAATCCCTCCAGCTCGGAAACCAATAAGAACAGATACGAATCAGCCAATAATTCCCTGACCTCGTTTTGCGGGATCATGCCGGTTAAAATGAATTTATCCTGCAATCCGTAATCCTGGACCTTTTCCTTCACGAATTTCGTGTCTTCCCCGTCCCCGGCCATCACGAACACCATGGGATCAGCCAAACCCTTGTCGACCAAGGCCTTAGCCGCTTCAACGAACAAAAGCGGCCTTTTGATCCAGGCCATGCGCGCCACGACAGAGACGATCTTCGCATCCGGGTTGAGCCCGCGGCGTTTCTTGAATTTTCCTTTTTGCAATTGATCCGGGTCAAACTGCTTCATATCATTCCCGTTATAAATGCACACCATGCGCGGCTCATAATTTGATTTGAAATTTTCCTTCTTATATTGGCTGAGCATGACATTCCTTAACCGTTGGCTGATACAGACCCGCCGGTCAATGTAAGGCGCTACCCAGCGCAAAGTGTCCGTTGTCGCCGCATACTGCTCTAAATGAATCAGGTCCACAACCTTGACCCAGGGGAATTCTTCCTTGAGCTGCGGCAAAATATTATATCCGTGTTCTGGGTTGGAGATAAGAACCATCTTGATATCCAGGATCCTGATCATATCGGCGACATGCGCGAAATATACTTCCTGCGAGGAATGATAAATATTCACGAATTGCTCCGGCAGAAGAATAATACCGGCGAACAGATCGCTGAAATGTTTGCACCATTTATTATTCTCCTTTTTGGCCCCCAGCAGGAAAAAGGTATACCCTTTGGTCCGCAGTCCTCCCACAATATCACCGACCACCTTCTCTGATCCGCCGACCACCATCTGCGGGATAAGGCAAAGCACGCGCGTCGTATTCGTATATTTTTGCGCCATTTTCTTAATAAGCAGGATCTTAAATCGTCTCCACAGGTCTTTCGGGTCCGGCGTGGCCATTTTAGGCATGGGGGGCATAGAAGGGACCAAGGAGATCAGCTTTATGACCGATGCGATGATGTTGGATATAATCTTCGATATCCCGTTAGAGATCGTAGTCAAAAATGGCCTTATTAAGAGCATCTTCACAACCAAAAAGGCAAAGACAAAACCGGCACGCCAGGACATTTTTATGATCATGCGAAAGACTTGAACAAGGGCGAGCGTATAATCGCTTCTTCCGCGCGAAAGTAAACGCAGTTCCCTAAAAAAATTTTCCGTAGCCTGAATAAAGCTGATCTTTTCCGTATAACCTCTCTTATACCTGACCACATGGCGAAGCAGGCCCTGCTTGACCGGCAGTGTCCTTTCTTTAACATTGGGGCCGGAAAGTAAAACAGCCAAAGCCTGAGGACAATGCTTAAGTTCGAATTTCTTGATCATCCTTAAACAAAATTCAAATTGTTCGACCGGTTCAAATTGGCTGTCATAGCCGCCTACGGCCTGATAAGCTAGGCGGGAAAACAGCAAGCAGGGGATCGTTCTATTAAAGTTCGGACTGTTGACGTAATCCGGCAATTCCTTAAGGCTCTGGTAATGGGTCTTTACATTGCGGGCATAATAATTCATGTAGATGCATTCTGACGGAGGATGGCTGTGCAGGCACTTTAACATTTCTTCCAAAGCCCGGGGCAGAAGTCTTTCCGTATCGCCTAATCTTAAAAAGTATTCGCCGGTGGCTTGACTGAACCCATCATTTAAAGATTTGGAAACACCCATCGGCAGGCCATGACGGATATACCGTATCCGGGCATCGGAACAGGTATTGACCACATTTCTCGTATCATCCCGGGAGGCGTCATCAACAATGAGGACTTCAATATCGCAATGGGATTGGGCCAGGCAGCTTTCTATGGCTTCCTTTAAAAATATAGCCTTATCCCGTGTGGCAATAACAATACTTACTTTTTTATTGATTGGATTCATAATATATAAAGCGTAACAAGAATAATCTACAATTAGGTCTTTTACAAATTATTTTCTCATACCTCACAACTTATTGAAATATATACATTTATAGACTATTTTCTATCCTGTTTTTCGATCGGACTGGTGATAATAAAGGACGCATGCGCGGCCTGAAAACTGTCGACATTCTGCTGCAAGATCGTTAAGTACCAATGGCCGGCCGCCCAAGGATTATCGTTAAAGATCGGTATGCCGAATTCCGGAAATCTGATCCGTGTCCGGCCCGGAAAGATGGATTTTACTTCTGTCAATTTTTGAGATTTCAGCTTCCCGTCTTTAAAAAGTTTGAATTCGAATACCGCGGGTAAGTTCACGGGCGAGGTGTTTTGCAGGATGATCTCCCCTACAATGGGTTCATACAATTTAAAAGATCCCTTCGGGAGTTTTATTTCGACATTGATCGGCGACTTATGGTCCCGGCGGCTGAAATAGGTTTTGGCATAAGCCGGGGAGGGGGCCCCTAAAACGCTCCATAAAGTAAAAAGGAGTATAAAAGATCTTTTGCAATTCATGGGATATTTTATCTGTTTTTATTCTATTTTAAAGTTATATTTGCCATTGCGTGCGCCCTGCCGGGCGCACAAAAAAGGCCCTGCACCGTTTGGTGCAGGGCCTTTTTGACCGTAAACCTATAACAAAAAGCCCAGTCATTAGACCAGGCTCCAGTTTACAATTTTACGACGTTTTGTGCTTGTTCTCCCTTTGGTCCATTGGTGATTTCAAATTCAACCGCTTGACCTTCGGCTAATGATTTGTACCCATCGCCTTGAATAGCGCTGTGATGCACAAATACATCTTTGCCAGACTCGGGAGTAATAAAGCCGTAACCTTTTTGGTCACTAAACCATTTTACTGTTCCTTTAGTCATTATGTGTTACCTCCTTCTTTTCAAACTGAGCAAATGTCACAAAAATTCATTTAGTTCCTATAACTAAAAAACCGCCAGGCGACTTACTTAATCACCTCGCGGTCCTTAAATTTCTGTCGACTCTTTACTACGGAGTAATTATGCACTACGGGATGTTTCTTGTCAACTGAAATTATTGAAAATTTTTTGGGACAAAAATACCATAAAACGCCCTAAAATTCAGAGAGGACAGTTTCTAAAAACTGTCCTCTCTAGGTACACATGTGCGGCATGGTTCATTTCCTCCCCTGCCTACCGTCAGGCAGGTTAAAACCGGCCGGCTTTTTTTTGATTTGCCCCATTTCGCCGGCCTAAACCGAACTTAGCGACATGCTCGTTGATGATGCCCTTGACTTCATCTTGCTCGACGCCGAAATTTTTCGCCGCCTGGATCAACTCGGCGCATTCTTCGTAGCGTTCTTGAGCAAGGGCTTCTTTGAAATACAGCAAAGCCGTCACTTTAAGCGTGTCGCTGTTGTTGATTAATGCACTTTTGTTCATTTTCTTTACCCCCTTTCTATTTATTTTTACCCAATAAAAAAGCCACCGACTCAATTAAGAGTTGGTGGCTTCAAATTTCCAAAAATTATCTATTTAACTTCTAACGAACGAGAAACACACCTCCCCTTGCATACTTTCTCCATGCGGGAAAAAGCATAATACAAGATACTGCGGTATGTTTTTGATTCGTTATTTGATTCATGATGGTAAAAATATAGCACACCTTCTCTCAAATTTCCACAACAATTTATTAACCCATCGGCGGGGTAAACTTTGCTGACACCAACTGTATTATAAGTTATACTTAACTCATGTCAAAATTCAGGATCCTGGCCTTGAGCCTTCTCGTTTGTTTTGTCTTGCCGTCATTCGCGGACGCCACCAACGCCATCGGCTGGACCCCCCGCCGCGCCAAGATCTGGAATGAAATCCAAAAAACTAACAAAGGCAATTGGTGGACCGAGATCCAAAACCATGCCATCAACGATAATTTCGGCCTGCGCGATGCCATGCTTTATAAAATTACCGGGAACGCCGAATACGCCCAAAAGTCCTGGAACCGCGCCAAAAATTTCTGCGGTGAACATTATCAAGGGACAAAAGGCAACTGCAAGCAGAATTACAAAGGAGGGTGTTTTGATAACTGCAAACGCGACCGGTTCGGCCGCATGGCCACCGCGTACAGCCTCATCGCCGACGCCTTACCACCGGACGATAAAGCCGATTACAAGGACATCCTGACCCTTTGGACAAAAGAAACCTTCTGCGAAGCTGACCCTTCTCTTCCCTCCCAGGGCGTGCGCAGCAGCGACTCAGATGAATTGATCGGAAATTATTTCGGCCTTGTCACCTTTGCCATGGCCATTGCCGATGAAGACCCGGAATTTTCTAAAGCCATTTTAAATCACGGCGCTGTTAAATCCGGCGGCAACTGTTTTGAAACGCCGGCCGTGGGCGGCATGGACGCGACCGGCAATAACCGTTCCACCATGCGCAATACCGTCAACCAGTACATCGACTATGCGCAAGGCGAATGGATCGAATCCTCGCAGTATAACCTCGCCACCGTTGGAACATATTTGATGATGGGCATTGACGCGATCAATGATTTTTACGGCGTGAACAAATTCCCGGAATTTAATCCGCAGGATTACACCGACATGATGCTCGCCCTGCTTACGCCTGACCTAAAACAAAACTGCCGATGGGGCGACGTGCAGGATGATTGGCGTGGGTTATTTCCTTATCAATTCGTCAGCTACAGCGCCGCCAACGCTTATCTTTCCCAGGACCCCAAAGCCGCCTATATTTTTTCTGATGTGTGGTCGTCTAATGGTGAAAATTCCCTGCCGGATACCTGGTATTGGTGGCTCGACCTGGACCTTAAACGCGAAATGCCGTTGGGCCAACTTTCCTATGACAATAAAGGAAAGATCGGCTGGTCCATGTACCGTACCGACACCGGAAAAGGTCAATCTCTCTTCTGCGCCGAAGCCTCCGATTACACAAAAGTCGACCATGAATCCAAAGGGATCAGCAATTTTAATCTCTACCGGAACGGCAACTGGGCCTTCACGAACCCGCGCGGATATTATTCCGGCAATAACGAAGAGGAAGGTTTTACCAACGGCATCTGGTTGGGCGGGATCAGCCAAGGCATGCGCGAGGCTTCCGGAAAATCCGCGCACGAATCCGGCGACGGTTATCTGTATCAGGCCTACGCCACCGCCGGCAACCAGGCCGCGGACCGATACGACGCCGCCCCCAACGAATGGGTGCACGAGTATAACCGCTCGCTGGTGTACTTAAGGAATGCGGACCATTCGGATACGATCGTCATCTTTGACCGGGTCAACACCTGCGACTGGCTGCATGATAAAAAGTGCATGGAACCCTGGCGCATCGGCCGTTTGGATAAACTGACCCAAAAACGCGGCTGCGGGCAGGAATACAGCAAGGGAAAAGGCTGCAGCGCTTCCGCCGACGGAAAGCACAAAATATTTTTCCACGCCTCAAACCAGGCTGAAAAAAATAACGACACCTTCAGCTGGAAGGCGCTTAACAGTGAAACAGTTTATCTGACCGCGTTCTTAAAGAATTATCAACATGATGAAGATCGGATGGCTGATCTTTGGAAAAAAGGCGCGCCTTATTTTATCGGCGGAGATTATTCAAACGCGGAAGTCAGCGAACTGGTTAACTTTTATAAATTAACATTTATCCCTGAGCAGATCGCCGGTTTTCAAACTTGGGCTTTTGTCCTTCACGCCGGAGGAGAAAATCCGCCTCTCGCTCAACTTAGATCCGAGCCTTCACCTGAAACAGCCAGCGGTGTGCACATCGGTTCAGGCGAAGATGAAAAGATCCTCATCTTTAACGCCACCGAAAACACGCCTCCCGCCCCCTCCACCCTCCAGGGGAAGAAATGCAAAGGCCCTGACGGTTATTGCGTTAATCACGACCCGGAGAGATTTGAAAAAACAAAGCAGCTCCGGCTTTTCAAAAAAGGTTTTAAACTCGATTTCGAAACAAAAGCCGCGGCGCAGATTTTTATTTTTGATTTAGACCCTTCGAAAACTTGGGCTGCGGAATTAAATGGTGCTGCTTTAAATATTGCGGTAAGTGATCAGGGCGTGGGAATTATCTCAATTAACGAAGGAAAGAATAGCTTAATTATCAGGGATAAGTGATAAGAGTTAAGATTTCTTACCCCTTATCCCTTACCTCTTATCACTTTACCGGCGGAAATTTCGCCTTCCATGTCCCGCGCTCAAAACGGCGCGCCGCAACCGGGTCATCCGGCCCTCTGTCGCGCTGGCCCGTCGTGATATAGATATACCCTTTATAATAACCGGTCGCGGCCTCTTTGACCCGGTAAGGCAAACGGCCCACGATCTTCCAAAAATCGGCCTTGGCATCATAGGCTTGGATCTCATCATTCAATTTGATCACGCTTTTCATCGCGGCCCGGTCCGAATCTCCGCCTAAAACATAGACGATGCCGTTGAGCGTCACCACCGCGGCCTCGGTGTGCGAAGTCAAAACCACCATATCCGCCATGCGTTCCCACTGCTTCGCTCCGGCCTTTAAGCGGAATGTTTCCGCGAACCGTGTCTCCGTGGTTAATTTCGCCGTGCAGCGAAAATCTTTGTCACCGGGAATAGCGACATAATCGCCTTCCTGCCCGCCGAAAATATATAATGCGTTATCCACCACCGCGCTGGCGCGGTGATGCCCTCCCCGCGGGATCGGAGGATCTTCCCTCCAATTTTTTTCCAAGGCTTTGCCGTCTTTTACTGCGATGCTCCAATGTTCTGTACCGGGCGCGTTGCGGTCCTCTTTGGCTCCAGCGACAGAATGCAGCCGCCCGTCCCATAACTGCACCGCGGAGGCATACCGTGCCTTGGGTAAAGGGGGGATCTGGCTGAAGGCCCGGTTCTTTACATCAAAGACAAAACAATCCTTTGTCGCCGGATGACAATAATCGCCTAATTGGCCGGAAACCAAATAAATATAACGCTCGCCATCGCTCGCCACGCCCAGATGCGTCTGCGCCATATTTGTCGGCAGGTCGATGCGCTGTGTCCATTTTTCTTTTTTCATATCAAAGATATCCACCGACCGGATCACGGTCCCGTCCCAGCGGAACCCGCCGAAGACGCATAACTCATGCCCGGCCTGCCCCCGCCCAGCGTCGAGCCTCGCCTCAGGGGACGGCGCAACCGCCTTCCACATCAATCCCGGCGGCCTTCGTTTGAGCCGGTTAAAATGATATTGGTCGATCAGTTTATATTCCAGGTCTTTATCGATCAAGTTTAAAACTTTACGCACTGAAAGTTTGATAATGTTCATTTCCTGTTTCCTTTCACCATCTGATGATATCCGTCACAGACCACTTGAGCATAAGTATCGAGATTATACGTGCTTCTGACTTTCCTGCGTCCAGCCTCTCCCATTTTATCCCTCAGCGGCTTGTCCTTTAACAGCTTTTTTAAGGCGCTGGCCAGATCCCGCACGTTGCCATATTCGACAAGCGATCCATTGACACCGTCGTCAATGATCGTTTCCTGCGCCGTATTTTTGCACGCGACAACCGGCTTGCCGCTCAACCACGCCTCCAGATACACGATCCCGAAACAATCGATCTCCGACGCCATGACCAGGATATCGATGCCCGCGAAAAGGTCTTTTTTCGCATACTCGTTAAAATATTCCACATGGATGATATTCTTCTTCTGCTCATCGGTCAATTGAGCAAAGCATTCCTTTAAGGCCGGGGTGAAACTGGGCCGTGTCTCTCCGGCCAGAAAAAGTTTGGCGGAAGGGAATTCCTGCCAGACATCCGGCATGGCTTTGATGAGCTCTTCGATCCCCTTATGGGTCACCTTGCGCCCGATATAAGCGATCACCGGTTCCTGGCTGAGATTAAACCTTTTTCTCACCGCCTCTTTATCAGGGTTATCGAACGTTTGGGTTTGGATGCCCAACGGCCAGACCTTGATCTTTTTCGGCTCGACCCCTCTTTCCATCAGATGTTCTTTCTCAAAATCCGTGCACGCGATAAGCGCGTCCGCCGCCCCGTACATCTTCGACAGGAACGGATGAAAGGCCCTTTTGTCGGAAATGTGCGTGATCGGCATGATCGCCAGCGGGTAATGAAAAAATTTTTTGGCCAAATAACAGGCATAGGTGGTAAAAGGATAATTCATGATACCGACGATCAAGTCAGGCTTAAGCTTGCGGACGGCATTGATCATCGCCGGCACCAGCGGCCCCTGCTCCCAATAATCATAGGACTGCCCCAGGCCCACGCGCAGGCCCCGGAACCCCCCGCGCATTTTATAAATTTTTTTAAATAAAAGATCATGCAGATCATAATCGATCTTAAAGCGCCTGACGTGGACGCCGGTGATGTTCTCTTCTTCCGGCAATAATTTAAAAGAAGGATCTTCGCGGGAAAATTGAGCAGGGACCAGGGCATTGACGGTAAAGAGATGAACGTCCTGTTTTAATTCCGCCAGCTTTTCGGATAAAAGCTGAATGTGGATTTGATTGCCTCCGAGCGAAGGATAATACAGCGGGCAGACATGAAGGATCTTCATGGGGCCCTTTCTGGTTTAGAAAGGTTCATAAAAAATTCCATGATATATTGCGCGGCTAAGGAGTGGCCCTCTTTGCGCCAATGCATGTCTTCATGAAAATATAACCTCTCTCCGCCCTGATGATCCCGGAAGGCCGGGAAAAGGTTAAGGACCGGGATCCCGCGGCGTTCCATTTCATAAACGAACATGTCCTCCACCCCGCGCGGAGCAGTATAATTGTCCGGGACACCGAACCACTGGCGGCCTGAATCCCATTCGCGGCCGCTGACCTGATGCCCCCAGGGATAAATGACCACGGCGAAACCGATCCCCTTTTGCTTACAGAATTCATTCATCAGGTCAATATCATGAAAGACCCTCTCCCATTCATCTTTCCAGGGCGATTGGTCGGAGGATAAACTGAACTTAAGAAGCTTCTCTGTTGCCTGGCTGATGGCATCAGGATCTTCATCCGGCAGCACTCTTTCTCGTGCCGCGCCGTAAACCAGCGACAAAAAATAGAACCTGCTTTTTAAAAAAACCTCCATGTTGGAAAGCAATGAATCGTCATTGGGCGGCACGCTGATCACTTCACCGTCCTTATTGAATTCGGCCCCATCGAAATATTCCTGCGTTTGAATGAGATCGCTCATGTCATAGAACACCACGACCAGGTCCGGCTGAAAGTTGATGCCCTTTGTCCTTAAATAAAGGTTTTCCAGGATCGGCGCGTAACTGTCCACGCCCGCGTTGAGCACCTCGTACACCGGTGACCCCGATTCCTTATTCAATTGCCGCTCGACCAGATAACAAAAATTCTCCTCATCACCGACGCCCTGCCCTTCGGTAAAAGAATCTCCCAACGAGAGGATGCGGACATGGCCGGCCGGTTTTTCATAAGGAATATCTTTATTGGACCTCAGGCCTTGAGCATTGACGTGCATGATATATTTCTGGTCCAGCATACCGTCATCATCAATGGCCAAATGGTATGTGCCGGGCTTGAGTTGATGATGAAAGATCGGATGGTCCATTTCCTTTTCATGAGCGGAATAATTGATCGTACCTATCATAAAATCCCCGAGTAGCACGGTTAAGAAATACAAAACGATCAAGAACAGAGCATAGCCGCGGCTGATCTTATCAGAGAGGATATATAAGACCGTTAAAAGGGCAAGGAAAAGGAAATAATAAAGGATAAAAAAGAAATACAGATGCGACCAGTGCCAGATCGCCGGGTCAGGGGACCGGTGCAGAGCGAGAACGAACAACACAGCATACATCGCGCAGAGAACAATAAAATTTATTTTCTTAGGCGTAAAGCCGGTGGGCATGAAAATATTATAGTGTTAAAATATCTTTATGTCACTAGAACAGGATTCTACTTTTTTATGCCCTTATTGTTCGGCGGAAAATTCCCTGCAGGTGGACCTGACCGCGGGCCGGCGCCAGAATTTTGTGATGGATTGTGAAACCTGCTGCGCGCCCATTGTGGTGCATCTTACCTTAAGCGGCGGCGAGGTGTTATCGATCGATGTGCGGAGAGAGAATGAGTGAAGGAATGAAAAAAGCATAGCTATGGGGAACGTTTCAGGCTGTGACTTGCGCCGGAACGTTCGATCCCACGGCGCAAAGCGCCCGTGGGATTTCCTTAACGCGAAGCCCTACGCTCGTCCCTTTGGGACTCCTTGCCCGCTTCGGGCTTCTAACGTCCGGCTTTAAGTCACAGCCTTCAACTCATGTTATACACAAAAATAAAAACGGGGGCAAGGAACCCCTTCCGCGCCACCCGCTTATAAATTTATTTAATTTTGCGATGGGTGACCCGGAGGAGGCCGCCTTGGGCGAGCCTCGCCCTTCATCTAAAAATATATGGAAAAGGTCGGGGTTCCCAGCGCCGCAGAGCCGGTTAGGCCAAGGCGATGGGACACCGCAGGGGCAGCCGCCTTAGGCGAGCCTCGCCCTTTCCTCTAAAGGATATATAGAAAAGGGCGGGGACCCATCGCCATTTAAAAAACAGGCCCCGCGTTAATAATACAGGACCCATCGCTATAATTTTTTCCATCATTGACATCTCTAACTATCAATACTACAATCGAAAAATTATGCCTAACACAACAACACTCCCCGGCAAAGATTATGAACTTTTAGACAGCGGCGAAGGCGATAAACTCGAACGCTTCGGCCAGGTCATGGTTTCGCGGCCCGACCCGCAGGCCTTATGGCCCAAGAAATTATCCCCCTCGGAATGGAAAAAGGCCGACGCCTATTTCAACCGTTCCGCGGATGACGCCGCCTGGCAGTCCCGGCGGCAAATTCCCGAGCGATGGACCATTGATTTCGGCGGCCTCCGATTTTGGATCAAACTCTCCGCGTTCAAACACACCGGTATCTTCCCGGAAAACCAGCCCAACTGGGACTGGATGCGTGAAAAAATATCCAAAGTCGATCGCCCCGTGAACGTGCTTAATTTATTCGGCTACACCGGCGGGGCCACGCTTGCCTGCGCCCAAGCCGGAGCGAGCGTGTGCCATGTTGATGGCTCCAAGACGGCTGTGACCTGGGCCAGAGAAAACGCTGAGTTATCCAAATTAGATGAAAAACCGATCCGCTGGATCGTTGATGACGCGCGGGTCTTTGTGCAGAGAGAGATCAAACGCGGCCGCAAATACGAGGCCATTATTTTAGATCCTCCGGCGTTCGGCCACGGCCCCAAAAAAGAATTATGGAAGATCGAGAGTGACCTTTTAAAACTTCTGGAAGACTGCCGGAACATTTTATCCTATCATCCCCTGTTTTTTTTGATAAACGGTTACGCCTCCGGTTACTCGGCCATCGCCTACGCCAACAATCTGACGCACCTGTTCGGAAAAAAGGGGGAATTGGAAACCGGAGAATTGACCATCGCCCACTCCAAAGATGACCGCCTTCTACCGTGCGGGATCTTCGCGCGCTGGTCCGTATCATGAAACTGCAGGTCCTTTTCGAAGACAATCATGTTATTGCTGTGGTCAAACCCGCCGGCCTCCTCGTCCAAGGCGACAAAACCGGCGACACCTGCCTCTTGGACATCGTTAAAAAGTATCTCAAAGAAAAATATAACAAGCCGGGGAATGTATTTCTGGGCCTGGTGCACCGCTTGGACCGCCCGGTCGCAGGGATCGTTATTTTAGGAAAGACCAGTAAGGGCGCGGCACGGCTCTCGGAACAATTCCGCACGCATTCTATCCAAAAGATCTATCACGCCGTCGTACAAGGACGCCTACCTCAAAAAAGCGGAACGCTTAAATCTTTTTTGCAAAAGGACCGCGAAAAAAACCGCACCGAAGTTTATGATGAGGAAGGCGATGACCGGCAGGCCGCGGAACTGGATTACGAAGTGATCAAAACCGGTAAGGATTGTTCTCTGGTGAAGATCATCTTAAAAACCGGGCGCTCGCATCAGATCCGCGCCCAATTGGCCGCGGAAAAATGCCCGATCGTGGGCGATGTCAAATACGGCGCGTCCAAACCCCTCCCCGACGGCTCCATCGCCCTCGCCGCAACTTCCCTAACCTTTCAGCTTGCCACAAAAAACGAATCCCAAACCGTCAGCATGGATCTGCCGAAGGAATGGGATATTTTCTTAAAATGAACACTCTTAAAGGGCGGAATTATTCAGGAAGCTTTAAACGTTCCAATCTTTCCTGAATGATATGGAGAAATTCCTTTTGCTTTTCCTTACTGATAAAAGAA
>Ga0154339_1130_pt1 | contig 17405 bp, 22 predicted proteins | sample RifGroA2_FD_115867 | JGI IMG/M metagenome (GOLD analysis project Ga0154339, IMG submission 115867) | Omnitrophica WOR_2 bacterium GWA2_47_8
CGGCATGATCAGGTAAACATTCCAAACGTTGAGCATGCCGAAATCTTCCGCCCACAGCGCCGCGATCATCCCCGTGCAGGAAAAAATGACCGCGATCGTCAAAACAAAAAAGATCAGTGCGATCGGATGAGCCACCGGCGTGAGGATAAAAAATTGCGACATCGCAAAAACGCCGCTGCAGACCATTACCCCGCGCATCACCCCGCCGGCCAACAGGCCTAGGACCATTTCAAAATAAGAGAGGGGAGACAATAAAACCTCCTGGATATGATTATGCCAGCGCGCGATAAAAAGCGAAGAGCTCGTGTTTTCATATGAGCTGGAGATCAAATGGATCGTCATTAATCCCGGGATGATGTAGGAAAGGTATTGAACCTCATAGCTTGCAAAATCCACCCGGCTGCCGATCGCGACCCCGAAAATGTACAGGTACAAGGTCGAGGCTAAAAGCGGGGGAAATAAAGTTTGTGAAGCGACGGATAAGAAGCGTAAGATCTCTCTTTTGGACAGGGAGAGAACACCGATTGGATTATTAACCACCAAGACCCCCACAAAACTGATAAAACGCGATAACATTTTATTCCGCTCCTGTGACTTCTAAAAAGACATCTTCCAAAGATTTATCCTGAAGCACCGCTTTTTTCTCGCCGATCCGGCGGATGCGGCCGTGATTAATGATCCCTAACGTCTTGCACAATTTTTCCGCTTCTTCCATGTAATGCGTGGTCAGAAAAATAGTTTTTCCTTCCCGGTTAAGCTGCGCCAAATAATCCCAGATCAAAAATTTAAGTTCCAGGTCGCAGCCCGCGGTGGGCTCATCAAGGATAATGATCTCCGGATCATGAATAAGCGCCCGGCAAAGGAGGAGACGTTTTTTCATCCCGCCGGAGAGAGCGCGGTGCTTGACGTTTCTTTTTTCCGTCAACTGAAAACGTTCCAAAAGTTCATCGGCGCGTTTACTGGCAATCCCGGGCATGATCCCAAAATATCCGGCCTGATAGACCAATAGCTGACGGATCGTCAGGAAGGGGTCAAAATTAAATTCCTGTGCGCATAAGCCTACCAGCCGCCGCGTTTGCTGGTACTCTTCCACGGTATCATAGCCAAAGACTTTCACTTTCCCCTGATTATAATTGGATAAACCGGTTATGACATTAATGGTCGTCGTTTTCCCAGCGCCGTTCGGGCCTAAGAACGCGAAAAAATCCCCGCGCTTTACATCAAATGAAATGTCATCCAAAGCTTTTAACTTCGGATAATATTTGGTCAGGTTCTTAATTGAGATCGCGATATCGGAATTGCGCATAGTTTATTATCGGGCTGGTGAAACGTCTTTCGTGAAACGTCACTCGCAAAAAAATGTAGTTCATTCGCTTCACGCTTCACGCTTCACGCTTCACGTACGACTTTTGTTCATTTTCCAGATTAACCTTAGCTTTTCGCGCCGCATTGCGGACGATCTCCGGTAACGCCGGATGGATATAGATCATATTCAATAGGTCTTCCAATGTCCCTTTTTTATTCATGAACGCGATCAGCATATGGATCATGTCCGAGGCCTCTTCGCCGATAATGTGAGCGCCTAAAATGCGGTTAGAGCCTTTCTCAAACAATATCTTGCAAAACCCGTGGTCCGATAAAAGCGCCATGCCCATGGCGCTGCTCGCGTAAGGGTTTACACCGACAAAGTAATCCACGCCTTCCTTTTTTAATTCATCCTCGGTCTTTCCCACGCCAGCCACTTGCGGATAGGTGAATATCGCATGGGGGACCGGAGGGTACTCGATCGGCTTCGCAAACCCGCCTTCGAAAACAGTTTGAAATAAATACTCGCCTTCAAAATTCACCGTGTGCCGGTAAAAATAACGGCCGATACAATCGCCCAGGGAATAAACACCTTTGACCGTTGTCTGCAGGTATTTATCCACAAAAATAAACCCGTTATTGGTCAATTTTATATCCGTATTTTCTAATCCTAACGTGTCGGTGTTGGGTGTGATACCGGCGGCAACGAGAAGGCTGTCCGCGGTCAATGGGTGGTCGACACCGTTGACCTGGTAAGTTACGGTAAATTGGCCGTTCGCATAAGAGATTTCTTTCGGCTGCGCGCCGAAGTGGATCTGATGGTGTTTCGAAAAAACTTTAGTGAATTCACGGGCGATGTCCGTATCCTCATGGCGTAAAAACTGGCTGCGCACCAAAAAATGTGTTTGGGTCCCCAAGGCCGCGTAGGCATGGCCTAATTCTGTCGCGATGTAACCGGCGCCGAGGATGATCATCTTTTTTGGCAAAATCGTGTTTCGCAAGGCTTCGGTGCTGGTCATGAACGGTGTCCTTTTAAGCCCCGGGATGTTCGGGATAAGGGGGCGCGTGCCGACCGCGATAAAGATCTTATCCGCGGTGAGCTGTTCACCGTTGACTTCAATGATTTTGTTGGAAACGAATTTCGCTGTGCCGCGATAATGATCGATGTTGGGATTTTTACTGTAGCCGGCTTCAATGCCGGCGGAATCGTTGTCCACCGTATTGGAAATGCGGTTCACGAGATCAGCAAAATTGACGGTAAATTGGGGGTTAACGTTCAGGCCGAACTTGGCGGCTTCTTTGATCTTTAAGGCCACGTCCGCCGGATGGATCAGCATCTTGGAAGGGATACAGCCGCGGTTTAGGCAGGTCCCGCCGAGCTTATCTTTTTCAATGGCGGCAACTTTAAGGCCCAAGCGGGCTGCCGGAGAGATGATCTTGGCTCCGCCGCCGGAACCGATGACGATAACATCATATTTCTTCATAATTAAATTCCAATAACCAAGAAACAATAACCAAATAAAGCACAATGACCAAAATACAGGTTTATTAAATAAAATTCAATAAAAAGTTTGCTTATTGAAATTTAAAATTTATTTGTCTCTTGTTTCTTGGAATTTTGAATTTCAAAGTTAGGTAAGGATTAATTTCGAACTTTCGTCTAAAAATTGGTGTAATCGTTTAATGATAGGCTCTAACTCTGCCAGCTGCATCAATTCCGCGCGCAGGCGGGAGACATTAGGCAGGCCGCTTAAATAGCCGATGTAGTGCTTGCGGAACGTGATCACACCGTCTTTTAAGCCGCGTTGTTCGACATTCAGTTTGAGATGTTCGATGCAGCAGTCGATCTTTTCTTCAAGAGTGGGCAGGGGCAGATACGTGCCTGTTTTGAGATAATGCTTGGCCTGTTTAAAGATCCACGGATTCGCGATCGCGCCTCGGCCGATCATGACACCATCGCAGCCGGTTTCCAGCATCTGTTTCACATGGTCCGGGGTGGTGACATCGCCGTTACCGATGATCGGGATGGACACATTTTTTTTGATCTGTTCCAGCCATGACCACTTGGCTTGACCCTGCAAGCCCTGGCTGCGCGTGCGGCAGTGAATGGTCAGGGCTTTAGCGCCAGCTTGTTCGACAATTTTTGCCACTTCCAAAATGACGATAGAATTTTCATCCCAGCCCAGACGGGTTTTGACCGTAACCGGGAGGCGTGTCCCGCGGACGGTGGCTTTTACGATCTCTTCGAATTTGTTTAGATCTTTAAGTAATCCAGCGCCTTCGCCGCGGTTGGCATGTTTTTTGACCCAGCACCCGCAATTGATATCAATAAAATCCGGGCCCTGTTCCTCGGCGATCCGCGCGGCCTGTTCCATGGACCCTTCCAAACTTCCGTAGATCTGGATGCCGATCGGCCGTTCTTCTTCGCTGACCTGGATCTTTTTAAAGGCTTTTTTGACATCGCGGATCAGGGCTTCACTGCTGGTGAATTCGGTAAAGACGATATCCGCGCCCTGACGCTTGCAGATGATGCGGAAGGACATGTTGGAAACGTCTTCCATCGGCGCGAGGATAATAGGATTTTCGAATTTATAAGGACCTAACTGCATTTGAACCTTTCAGTATAAGAATGGAAATAGGATCTCGATAATTTGGATCGGCGTTACCCCCTGTAAGTGCAGAAAGTATATATAACTTCCGGCGATCATGCAAGAGACAACGATTTTTTCAAAAAGGCCGCGGTTTTTCCCCAATAAAAGAATATACGCGGCAATAACAACAGCAATAATGCCTATCATTAATGCTCCTTTGAAGTTTTATCCTGGCCCTTCGGGCTTCAGGATGAAACCTCGAGTAAAGAAACCTAGAAAATTACTCGAGGTTTCACAATTATACTGGCTTTACAAGAAATTTACTAGAGTTGAAATTTTTGGTTCTACCCCGTATACTAGGACATCATGTACTTATTTTCGCTAAATAAAATCAGATGTAATAACCTCAACTTCCTTAAAAATTATTCAGAAGAAGTTGGGACGTCCTTGCCTTCCCTAAATTTTAGAGGAGGCAAGGGGTACTTATCCCGATTTCCTCAATATAAATCGGGACTTATTTAAGGAGAATCGGGATGCAAGTTTTAAATCCCACAGAACCGGCCATTGTGCAGGGCATCAAGACCGTTGGCATCGGTAAAAAGGGAAGTAAACCTTTAACGCCGGACTTGATCGCGGAGATCTTGCGCGACCTTAAAGAAAATAAAGTTTCTGACATTGCCAGGGGCGCATTTTTCGGTGCCTTATTTTCAAAAGGCATCACTCTGGATGAAATGCGCTTTGATGACGCCTTTGCTAGCGGGACACTGATGAACCCATCACGATTAGGGAAAATAATAAGTCACGACGCGCCATCTTTTGTTCAGGAGAGTTGTGTTAAATTGCTTAAGGTGCAAACACTCGATCAAAAATCCGCCTATAAAGTAGGAGAATTCTTACTTTCAAAAGAAAAAGGGGAAGGGGCTCGAGGGTTGATCGCCAGTGTCCTTCGCGTCCGCTACGAAACTGAAGAAGAATACAGCGGATTGTTGAAGAGTTTCGAAGATTCCATTGAACCCTCTTTCCGCCAGCCGGTTCCTTCCGGTGAGCCGATCATTCAATTGGCAGAACCCTTTGACGGCGTTGATCAGTCTTATATGATCACGCCTTTGGTCGCACAATATTTACAAGCGCAAAATTACCGCGTGGTGAATTTAACCGGCCGAAACAGCGGCCCGAAATTCGGGAACAATGCGCTGGATTTAGCGCAAGCCCTCAATATTCCGCTAGCCAAAGGTAATCAAGAGCTGGTAAACCCCAAACCGGCTTTTGGCTGGTATATTAACCAACCCGATTTATCAAAATCGTTAGATCAATGGGTTGAGCGCCGTTGGGCTATCGTCAAGCGTCCGTGTTTTGCCACGCTGGAAAAATTTTTAAATCCCGTAAAGGCACAAATTATCATCACGTCAGCGTTTCATGCGCCGTATTCTGAGAAAATGACCAGGATTGCGGAGAACGCCGGCTTTCCAGCCAGCATTGTCATCCGAAACGGCCTGGAGGGTTCCTTGGCTTTCCCGTTAATGCGGCCGGTTAAATTGCTTTGCTCAGCACGACAGAAGGACGGCTCGTATTTGCGTGAAGAAATTACGCTTGATCCGCAGGCTGATTTCGGCCTCAAGGTTTCTGTTGAAGAAAAATTGGAAAATCCTTCGCTTGAGGAAAACGCACGCCTGGTCAAAGAGTTTTCACAAAAACAAATAACAAATAACACACTTTTCGATCAGCGTGTAAAATTTACCTGCGAAGGGGTCAAGCGAGCCCTTACTTGGATCAATGATCATAAAAGGAGAGGCTAAAATGATTTGGTTAAAAACCGCAAGTTTTCTTATGTTCGTGGCCGTATGTTTGGGCGCGTTTGGATCCCACATGCTGAAGGATAAACTCGTCGGCCATTACGCGGAAGTTTATAAAACAGCTGTGCTGTATCATTTTATTCACGCCATGGGGCTTTTTGTGGTGGCCTGGTTAAGTGTTGTTGCGATGAGCCCGAAAGTAACGCTGGCTGGGCAATTCTTTGTTTTAGGGATCGTCCTTTTTTCCGGCAGTTTATACGTCTTAAGCATCACACAGATCAAATGGGTCGGCGCTATAACCCCGCTTGGGGGATTGTCTTTTTTGATGGGCTGGCTTTTGATATTTTTGAATCGATAACATGATCAAACAAACGCAAACCAGAACGATCTCGTTTTACACCTTCGGCTGCCGATTGAATCAGGCGGAAACAGCGGTTATTGAGAATAGTTTTAAAGATCCTCAATACACGATCGTCGATATCAGCCAGCCGGCGGACATTGTGGTCATTAATACCTGCACGGTGACCGAAAACGGGGATGCCGATACACGGCATTTGGTCCATAAGATCAGCCGCCTTAACCCGAGCGCGCAGATCGCATTAGTCGGCTGTCAGGCCCAAATCCAAAAAGAAAAATTATTAGATCTTCCCAATATCCATTGGGTTGTCGGTAATGCCAAGAAATTTGATCTCGCACAGATCGTTCAAGCCGTCGACATCAAACCGCAAGTGATCACACCGGCCATTCCGCGTGAAAGCTTTTCCATTGCCTTGGCCGGCATTGACAGCCGCCATACACGGGCGAATTTAAAGATCCAGGACGGCTGCGATTTTTTCTGCTCTTTTTGCGAAATTCCCTACGCCCGCGGCCGGGCCAGAAGCCGGAATTTTGAGAACATCCTTCAGGAGGCTGAAATTTTAACAGCGGCCGGCCATAAGGAAGTTGTTTTAACCGGGATAAATATCGGGACTTACATGTTTGAAGGCAAAACCTTGCTGGATGTGATCGATGCCCTGGAGCAGATCTCCGGCCTTAAGCGTATCCGCATTTCTTCTATTGAACCCACAACCGTGCCTAAAGATTTGATCCAAAAAATGAGGGGGACATCTAAACTTTGCCGGTACCTGCATATCCCGTTACAAAGCGGCAGTAACAAAATTTTAAACCAGATGGAGCGCAAATACACGGTGGAGGAATTTGTGGAATTTATTCAGTTCGCGCATAAAACCGTGCCGGAAATCTGCATCGGGACCGATGTGATCGTCGGTTTTCCCGGTGAAACAGGCGAAGATTTTCAGCAAACGTTTGATGTGTTACGGGAAAATCCGATCGATTATGTTCATGTCTTTAGCTATTCCAAGCGCTCCCTGGCCAAAAGCCGATTGCTTAAAAACGAAATTTCGGCCCCCACAAAAAAACAACGCAGCCAAATTTTGCGCGATTTAAGCAATCGAAAACGCCGGGTTTTTCAGGAACGGATGCTGCAAACCGCACCGGAAGTCCTTTTTGAAGAAAAAAAGAAGGACACCTGGCTGGGAGTGACGGATAATTACATCCGTGTTAAAGTAAGGTCCGAGCGAAATTTGCACAATCTTTTGGTAAAAGTCCAGCTTCAGCAGATCGAAAATCAGACCGTTGCCGGACAGCTCCTGTAACCCATTTAAATCTCAAGAGTTATGGAAAAGAAATATATGGTTTGTGCATAGACAACCCTTAAGCGGTATGTTATATTTTTAATGGCTATGAAAAAATCGATTTTTATCGTGCTTTTAGGTCTAATTTCTGTATTTGCTTGCGGCAATGCCAGTTTTGCGAAAATGGTTCAATATGTTGACGAACAGGGCAAAATCCATTATGTTAATACAGATATTTCAAAGGTGCCGGAAGCATACCGCTATCAAGTTGAAGACCAATTAGAAGAAAAAACAGCCGAGGGGCAGGATGAATCAGCCCCGCAGGCCGAAAATGAAGAAACGGAAGCACCAAAGGATAGTGAGGCGGCATCAGCGGATTTACCGTTTCCGGGGATGAAAGAAGCAAAAAGTTTAACCGCCGTTCCTCAGATCAGTAAGACGGTTGAATTTTATACATCCTCAAATTGTACGGAATGTATTTTTATCGAGGCTCTTTTAAAATCAAAAAATGTTGATTACGATAAATATAGTGTTGATGACAAAGGTATAGGAGAGGAGAAATTCCGCTTACTCGGTGGGGGAACGGTTCCGACCACCAAAATCGGAGGAGTCGTTATCGAAGGGACAGACGGGAATAAGATCCAGGATGCCCTTCAAACAATAGGACAATAATATGAATCGAAAAGGTTTTACCATGGTCGAGATGATGGTTGTCGTAGGCATCATCGCCCTTTTGGCCGCGATCGCGATACCGAATCTTTTGCGGTCCAAGGTTTCGGCCAACGATGCCGCGGCGCAAGGGACCCTAAAGACCATTGCGGTGGCCTTGGAAAACTATGCGGCCATCAATGGAGGGTACCCGATCGACCCCAATGATCTTTTAGGGGTCAATCCTCCTTATTTAAATCAAAACTTTTTTGTCGGCCAATACTCAGGGTTCACCTACACGTACTCCTTTGCGCAATTCGCCTATTCGGTTGTCGCCAACCCTATTAATTCAAACAGCGGCACGCGAAGTTTCACGATCTCAACCGGGGCAGTCCTGCAATAATCACCCTAGCAGTCCACAGCATTTATGTTTCGGATCAAAATTAAAAATATTCCTGAGACAGTCATTGTTTTTGGCGTGGTCAGTTTTTAAACTGACATGGCCAGCGACATGATCTATCCGCTAATGCCGGTTTTTCTCACGCAGTACCTGCACGCCGGCCAAGGATTTGTCGGCTTAGTCGAAGGGTTTGCCGAATCCACGGCTGCTTTCTTTACACTTTTATCCGGGATCTGGGCCGACCGCGCCAAAGACCGCAGCAAGCTTGTTTTAACCGGCTACACATTATCATCGCTTTCCAAGCCTCTTATCGCTATCGCTTGGAACCCCTGGGTCGTTTTTTTTGTGCGATTTTTTGATCGGATCGGAAAAGGGATCCGCACCTCACCGCGCGACGCGCTGATCGCCGATTCCATTGACCATCATGTAAGGGAAGCGGCTTACGGTCTGCATCGCTCGATGGATAATGCCGGTGCGGTCATGGGCCCGCTCGTAGCGACATTTCTTCTTACATGGTTTATCAAAGATTTGCGGCAGCTTTTTTGGATCGCGGTCATTCCCGGGTTGGCTTCGCTGGTCTTGATCATCTGGAAAGTACGGGAAATTTCGCCGGCGAAACGCGTGATCCGGGACAGAAAATTTTCTTTTCAACTTCCGAAAGGAAAACTGCGTATTTATTTGGGGATCTTGTTTTTATTTATGTTAAGTTGCTCATCGGACGCATTCTTGCTTTTAAGGGCCGGGGAGCTGGGGGTTCCAACGCCACTTTTACCCCTGATCTGGATGCTGTTAAGCATCGTTAAGGCCGCGACAACATATCCGTTCGGGAGATTATCTGACCGGGTAGGCCACCGCAAGCTCATCCTTATCGGCTGGATCGTGTACATTGCCGTTTACGTCGCATTTGCCCTGGCTGACGCGACCTGGCATGCCTGGGCGCTTTTTGCGGCGTACGGATTTTTTTACGGATTGACGGAAGGAAGCGAGAGGGCGGTTTTGGTTGAATATGCACAGGCCGATCAGAGGGGAGAATCGTTCGGATGGTTTTATTTTATCGTCGGCTTAGGTGCTCTGCCGGCGAGTTTGATCTTCGGTCTTATCTGGCAGAATTTTGGTTCCAAAACCGCATTTCTCATGAGCGCGTCTATCTCAACCCTGGCCGCGCTCCTGCTTTTTATATTTTTACTTAAAGTCCCTTCCGTAACCGGGAAAAAATTGGCCTCCTGAGGAACTTTTTGATTTTCCGGATGTCTAATTGTCGGTTAAATCAAAAAAATTTAAAAAAGGAGAGGCCAATGATCCGAAATATCCAAAAAGTTTTCACGGTTTTTGTCGTCCTAGCCGCTTTTTTTCTGCTGGGATCCACGGGCGATGCTTCAGCCGATTCAACATGCCGTTTAAACAGATTTCAGCATGTCCGACAGGGCCACAATCACAACGATTTAGGAGCTTATTATCGTCAGTTTTATCATTGTAAACTCTGCAAACGCTGGCATCGTTACGATAATCCCTGTGATGGCCACCAAGCGCGTCATCGGAACAGCCGAGGGAAGATCGTCATCGTTTTTGAATAATTGCTTTTCCGGCGGTAAAAAGGTATAATTCCACAGCATGTACTGATTCCTCCACTAAAATTTGAGGTAATTCGTACTATGCTAATTTATATCTAAATGGAATTAAGGAAAAATTAGTATGAATTTCGAGAAAGTCTTTGCCTTTTTGCTGGAAAATTTTGAAAAGCATAATATTCGCTACGCCCTGATGGGCGGATTTGCCCTGCACGCGGCCGGATATACCCGCGCCACCCAGGATATTGATGTCCTGATCCTTAAAGAAGACATGCCAAAGATAAAAAAATTCCTTTTAAGCATCGGCTACGAGCTGATGCACGAAAGCGAAGATATCTCGAATTTTCGGGGGCCGCTGAAAGACCTGGGACAGATCGACTTTCTCCATGCCCATCGGCAATATACGAAGAACATGTTGAAAAGGGCGAAGGAATGTGCCATACTAAACGATAAATTCACGGTCAAAGTCCTTGTCCCTGAAGATATTATCGGCCTTAAGGTGCAGGCCAGTTCCAATGACACAAACAGGCACACTCAAGATCTAGCGGACATTGAAAAATTATTAACCCTGCATAAAGACCAGCTTAACATCAAGCTTTTGAAAGAATATTTCGCGCTTTTTGGCAGGGAAAAAGAACTTGAGGAGATTTTAAAAAGGATAAAACATGCTTAGTACAAAAGAAAAAAAGGAAATGCTCAATGATGCCGCCTCCGAACAGCGACGGATCGCTTTTCGCAAAGCCCAGGTCGGCGACTTCGATCCATCCTTTGACGCCTACCTGAAATTCTTAGCCGATGTCCAAAAGGTCTTTTCCAAGGCTCAAGCCTACAAACCCACACCCTTCGGAACGAATTTTAAGCTATAAATCACTCTCACCGATTGCTTTTTCGCTTTTAAAAAGGTATAATCCTTAAAGTTTTGACGCGCACGCGTGCCCCTTTCATAAATTTTATCGATCTTGACCAACTTCCACTTTAAACGGCATGAAAAATAATACTGCTGCATTCTATATCGCAACCCTTCTTATTTTTGGCGCAGCACTCTGGCTTATCCTCTGCCAAGGGAAGCATTTAGAATCCCCCAGGATCCAACTCCAACCGTTTGTAGAATCAAGCACAGCCGCTTCGCAAGAAGGGGCTCATTTTTTTTCTAATCTACAGAAAAATATTCGCCATCCGCTTGCTATCCTTCTCATGCAGATCTTTTGTATTATGATCATTGCCAGGATTTTGGGGCACTTAATGACCAAGATCGGGCAACCTTCCGTTATCGGAGAAATTATTGCCGGTATTATCCTCGGGCCGTCTCTTTTAGGGGCTGTTTCTCCGGAAATCTCGCAATTTATTTTCCCGGAAGAATCATTGCGCAGGCTGCAGGTCTTAAGCCAGATCGGGCTTGTCTTGTTCATGTTCATTATCGGCATGGAATTGGATATCAGCGTGCTTAAGAAAAAAGCGCATGCGGCTGTTGTTATCAGTCACGTCAGCATTGTTTTTCCATACTTTTTAGGCGTTGCGTTGGCCTATTTTCTTTATTCGTCATACGCCCCGCCAGGGACGCCATTCATAGCATTTGCTCTATTTATGGGGATCGCGCTGAGCATCACCGCGTTCCCGGTTTTGGCCCGCATCATTCAAGAAAGAAACCTTGCGCATTCCCCTTTAGGGACGTTGATCATCACCTGCGCGGCGGCTGACGACATCACCGCCTGGTGCTTATTGGCGGTGGTCGTTGCCATTTCCACCGCGGGAGGCGCAATAAGTGCGGTGGGAAGTATTCTGTTGTCGATCCTTTATGTTCTCGTGATGTGGTTTATCGTTAAACCGCTGCTGGAAAGAATGGCCGTTAAATATGACACACCGGAAAGCATCAATAAGACTGTCGTGGCAGCGGTTTTTGGATTGTTGCTTTTATCGAGTTTTTCAACCGAGATCATCGGGATCCATGCCCTTTTCGGCGCTTTTTTTGCCGGTGTCATCATGCCTCCCAAAAAAATATTTAAACTCATCCTGGCGGAAAAGATCGAGGACGTCAGCCTTGTTTTTCTCTTGCCTTTATTCTTTGTTTTTACCGGATTGCGTACCCAGATCGGTTTGCTGAATCAGCCCCAACTGTGGGGTATCTGCTTTTTAATTATCGGTATCGCGGTGTTAGGAAAATTTGTCGGCAGTACCCTAGCGGCAAAATTTGTAGGACAAACCTGGAAAGACAGCCTATTGATCGGTGTCCTGATGAATACCCGCGGCCTGATGGAGCTGGTGGTTTTGAATATCGGGTATGATTTGGGCATCCTTTCCGCTGAGATCTTTACGATGATGGTCTTGATGGCACTCATCACGACCTTCATGGCGGGCCCGGCCATCCGCGCCATTGAATATTTCTTCAGGGAAAGGGCCGTGGGCGGACTCAAGGAAGGATTCAATACCGTACTTTCCTTCGGCTCACCTCAATCCGGCGGCCGGTTATTGGAATTGGCTCATTATTTAAATCTTAAGAATGAAAAAGACTCAACGGTAACAGTCGTGCATTTTTCTCCCAGTGCGGATATCTCGATCTCGGAAGCTGAACAGCATGAAGAAGAGGCCTTTCGCCCTGTCAATTATGCCGCCTCCCAGTTCGGGATCGTTTTACGAAAAATATTCGGCGTGAGCGATAATGTGGAACATGAGATCATAAAGGCTGTCCACAGGGATAATTATAATTTGATCTTGGTCGGCAGTTCCCGTGAATTATTCGCGGATGACAAGACCGGCGGCAAGGTCAAAAATTTTGTCAATCGGTTGGATCCCCCGGTGGGTGTTTTTATCGACAGAAGTTTTCGCGAGATCAATGAAATTTTATTGATCATAGGAGAACCGCGCGATAGTTTTTTACTTTCCTATGCCCGGCGGTTCCTGGAGACTGATCCGGCCAACCGTTTGGCCGTGGCCGAGTATGACCTTTTTTTGCCTTCGAGCGATGAATTTTCAAGATCGATCGGGTCAAAGTTCGGCAACCGCGTTTCCTTGAAGAATGTTTCGTTGGATGATATCGCAAAAAATTTCACGACAGAAGCCGATCTTGTTCTTATGAGCCTGAACGTCTGGGAAAAACTTAAGAGTAAGCAGAGGGGTTGGTTTAATCGCTTCCCGTCCTTGCTGATCATTAACAAGTAGAAAAAATATGACCTTGGCGTATCTGTGCATCGTTGTCAGTCTGTTCATCCCTTTGGGATGCGCAATTTATGCCAAGCTTTCGGTCAAAGGTTACAACAATCGGACCCCTCGAGAATTTTTAGCCGGTCTCGAAGGCAAGGCCAAACGCGCCAATTACGCGCAGAATAATTTTTACGAAACCTTCCCGGCTTTTGGGGTCGGAGTCGTTGTGGCGCATCAGTTGGGGGCGGTGCAATCCACGGTCGATAGTTTGGCAATAACTTACGTTATTGCCCGTATCTCATACGCGGTCTTTTATATCATTGATAATCACATTTTGCGGACCGCCGCATGGTTCGTTGGATTCGGCGCGACACTCGCGTTATTTTTTTCGAACGCCTGAAGAAACTTCATAGGAGCAAATTTGCAATGAAAAATTATTTAAGGACACATCATCGGAGGTTGAGAGAAGGAATTGTGTTGGTCACGGTGTTGGCCTTTAGCGGGTGCGGCCAGCCTTCTGCGCCAAAGGGGCCATCGGGTCAAGAGAACGCCGGCTCATATTCCGCAGGAATAAAAAAGGGATGTGTCGGCATGGGTTGTGACGACGAAGTTTCCGCTGGCCTAAAGGAAAAATGTGTTGGGATGGGATGTCCGCCGGAAGATGCCCAATAGACCGAATAATTCTAAAGCATGGTTGGTGTGGTTACTTTTTTTCTTTGGTGGGATTTTTTGCCTTTTAGCCGCGCAGGAGGGCTGTTACCAAAAATCCGTGAAACTGCTTGGGGTGGTGGTGGCCAAAAAGTATACTCCGGGCACAAGCCGGGTCGGCTCCGGCACGCTGAGTTCACGCAGTTACCACAGTATTAAATATCGCTTTACCACACCGCAAGGTGAGACAAAGGAAACCTGGAGCGATGTCCTTACCCAAAACTGGAATAAATTTCACGAAGGGGATCCTGTTGAGATCGAATACTTATCGGCGACCGGTGACAGCCGTGTCGCAGATCAAACCGCCTCGGCCCCGGTGTTTTTCATGATCGCTGTTGTTCTGCTGGCCGGCGGTTTCATCATGCGGCGCTCGGGGATCCAATCGTGATACACCCTTTCCGCGCCGTATTCGCGGCCCTCATTTTTTTCTTTGCCTTTTTTATAAATTCAATCCGAGCTGAGGGAGCAGCTGGCGGGGCAGATCAGGTTGTCAATCGTTGCGGCAACGAAGTCATTGAAGGCTGTCCGTGCGGAAAAATGCCGGTGTGCGTCGTCAGCGATCATGCGGACGGATTTTTTTCACAGACTTTTTTTGATCAAGCCACTCACTCGAATTGGGAAGGCTTTGGCCAAGGTGAAATGAGCGATTTCGGCAAGGCCATGACTATTGAAATGGAAATGGCCGCCGCTTTGGCGAAGACCGCTCCCTGCGTTGAACTGGTTGTCCTTAATTCCTACCATACGGCATCCCTGGTCGTTGAAACACTGGCGGAACAATCCGGCTTGACCCAGCGCATTCAGGATGCTTTGGCCGCCGGAGATTCCGAACGGCTTAAAGAACTGTACGCGGAACTCGACAAACTTTTTGAGAGATTCGGGATCCAGGATTTGCCGTGGCGTAATCCTGATTTGGCCAACGACCACCTCCAGCAGCGGCTCCTCAGTTGCGCCACCGCCAAGGTGGAACTCACGGGCAAATCCGATGCCAACGGTTTTACGATTAGCGCAGAGACTTCGTCATCCATCGCGGAAATGCCCGGCCAGACATCTTCCGCCGCCTCGAGCGCGCCGGAGGGCGGCATTGAAGAGCTTGCCAAAAAAGTGGCCGGAGAGCTGGCCCTGATCCAAAAGAAAATATTTTGCACCTGCCAGGAGGTATTGGAGCGGTGTAACGTAACGAATTTTGACCTCGCCAACCAGGAAAGTGAATGCGTGCGGATTATAACCTGCTGCGGCCAGGTCACCAAAGAAGGGCCGGAGAAGGTCAAGGGATTGACGTTCGGTGAAACGCGAAAACACGAACCGAAATGCTGCAGTCCGATCGCCCGCTCCCGGGCAGGAGAACAGGTCGGGGAAGAGGACGAAGACGACCGTCGTATCATGAATGAGATATGGTGTCCGGGAACGTGGAACTTGCGGGGAGCGGACTTGGATTGCGACGGAATTCCCAACGCAAAAGATGATACGCCGTGGCCGCCGGGCGAAGAACCGCCGGGAAAAAAACCATGAAAGAATGGCTTTTAATTTTTCGCAATTGTATCCTTGCGCTTATCGTCATTGCCGTTGGCTCAGCGCTTCCGCCATTGCAGTCTTTGGAAGATTGGATGACACCCCTGCGGATGGAACTCATTTGGCTAACAACGGGTATGGCCTTTTTCGGTTGGGCACTTTTGATCGGAGCCGCACTCTACCGGATCGCCACCGGCGGCGGGTCGCTAAAACGCAACGAAATTGAGGCCACGATCCAAAGCGTGAAAGACGCGCAGTCCATATCGTACAGCTTTCGCGCCTCAAAATATTGGGTTCCGAAAAAGGCCTGGGGCGCGGGATTCAGCGATGAGGTTTCCTTTGCGCAAGTCAAGGCGGCCTGGCGGCTGGGGTTGTGGCGTCAGGACCCGCGCTGGCGCGGATTATTTATAATGGGACTGGGGGCCGTTCTCATGGCGGTCGGAGGTTTCGGCATTATCATTGTGCTTGGCGCGCCGGGTTTAAAATCCCTCGCTGTTGGCGCGCTGTTGTATGCGGCCGTCCGCACAACATGGGGTTTTCTACGCGCCTAAAGAAGATTTATATGAAACGTAATTTTCTATTATTAATTTTCATTGTCACATTGACCCTGTGTTCCGGGAATATTTCCCGGGCGCAGGAATTGGTCTGCTGCGGCCACCTGGTCAGTGTCCACGGCGATTGGTTTGGCGCCGACCGCCGATGCGCGGGGTATTTGCAGGATCATCCGGAAAAACGCGAGATGGCCTGCAAATGGTTCCTGGAGCACAACAATGTTTGCGAAGAGCTGAAGCCGTACTGCAAACTGTGTTCCGGTACTGACGGGGAAGACACGTACCCTCCGGATGACCCGGTCGTGCAATCGATCATCGCCGGCTTTCACGCGCAGGGGATCATGATCGGGCCTGAATATATCCTGGTCCAATCGCGCCACAACGGGACAGTCGACCGCTTCGTCGTGCGGCTGGACGCCAACGGCTGCGTGCTTCCCGATGGACAATGCGTCATAGAAGCCGGAGAGAGCGGATATCTGCCGGAAGGAAAACAGGAAGGTGCCTTCCGCCATCTATACGGCAGTGTTGTGACCCTTGGTAAAAGAACACGTGTGATGACCCGGATCGTGAACATCGAAACCGGGGTGATCATGGCGAACGGCAAGGGCGACGGAGGAGTCGGCGCAAGCGGGATGTCCGAAGCGACTGCTAATGCCGTCGGCAATATGGGTATGACGTGCAAGGACGTCCGGGGGTTAATTTTAGATTAATGTTAATTGCGCTTGTGATAAAAAGACGTTATAATTCTTAAAAAAGAAACATAAAGCACTATAAAAAATAAAAGTAAAAGACAGCGGAGTTTTATTTTTCGATGCCAGCTAAAGGTACGATTGGAATAAGCGACATACCGCTCTTCAAAGAGCTTTCCCTAAAGGAATTGGTTTGCTTAGGAAAATTTTTGCGGGAAAAACACTTTCGAAAGGGGGCAATGCTTTTCGAACAGTCACAAACGTGTGAAAAAATTGTGATCGTTAAGTCCGGACGGGTTAAAATTTACCGCCTGTCTTCCGGCGGCCAGGAGCAGATCCTGGAGGTGTTATTACCCGGGGACACATGTGCCTGTAATCCGGGAAATCAGCAATGGGCCTGTTCGTCATCAGCCAAAGCCCTTTCGGATTGCAGTGTTTGGACCTTAGAGCGAAGTCATTATATTGAGATGGTCAAGAATAATTCGCGGCTGATGCAGACATTAACAGCGATCTTCGCCAAAAAATTATGCAAATTTTGTTCGCTTATTGAACAGATTTCGTTAGAAAGCCCCCAACGCCGGCTGGTCAAATTTTTGCTGGATATGCTTAATTCAGAAGAAGGCCCCAAAGATCAAAAAGCCGATATACACCTACCTTTCACTCATGAGGAAATAGCCCACCGGTTAGGGCTCGCCCGTGAAACAGTGACCCGCCAGTTGACCAACCTAAAGAAATTAAAATTAATTCAGATCAACCATCGCCAAGTGACTGTTTGCGACCGAAAAGCACTAGAAAAGATCCTCGCCTGATTATTTTTCCCCTTGTGACTGCCGTCACAGACATATATTTCTGCCTTCCCTATCATATCTAC
>Ga0154339_1132_pt1 | contig 17228 bp, 11 predicted proteins | sample RifGroA2_FD_115867 | JGI IMG/M metagenome (GOLD analysis project Ga0154339, IMG submission 115867) | Omnitrophica WOR_2 bacterium GWA2_47_8
TTATAATCGGAAAAGAATCCATCAATCACTTTGTTATAAAACGCCCGAGATGGTTGAACAAAGTGTCACCGCATTTAACCGTCCGTCAAATCGGGGTTAGCTCATTCTGTCCCCGCATCCATGTTGGATCGCGTTTATCAGATAGCGAAAATGTGACCTGTTCATTATTACTGCCATCCGCATCCATCATCCATACCTGCCAATGATCATCGGTCAGATGAGAATAAAGGATTTTCTCAGTTGCATAACCGACTGAGCATATCACTAATAATAATGAAAATGTAAGCAATAAAATTCTCATGTTTATTTAAATACCGTTATATTCCCGATTCTCGTATCAGTAGCTAAATTACTTGAATCCTGTGCGATGACCCGGATCCGATAATTGCCAGGAACACTCACAACCGCGCCGGTATTATCTTTTCCATCCCAAGTCAGTGTATGTTCTCCTGCACCTTGAGATTGATTATTGACCAGTGTGCGGACGAGATTGTCAACCGGGTCCCTGACCGTTACCGTGACATTCGCAGGTTGAGTGATCCGATATTTGATCTCCGTAACTTCCCCTTGGACAGGATAGATTCCATAAGGATTCGATTTCACATAATCAACAACGGCGGCTCTATTTTCCAGCGAGATCAGGTCTAGAGGAAAGCCGCTCGCCCCGACCGCGGCAATAAAGTTAAAATTGTTATGCAAACCAGGATTAGTAATATTGCCGGAACTGTCTCTTCCATCCCAAATTACCGTGTTATTCATCATCACCGGCTTATTTGTAATCAGATCCCGAAGACGGTCCCGCACCTCGAGTTTCCCAACTGATAAAGTTACCAAGGCTGGGGCAGCTAAGACATAAGAGATAGTCGCCACTTCCCCCTTATAAGGGTTAAAATTAGAGGGTGTCGTCGATCCGCTCATCAACTGAACCATTCCTCCAACGATTATGGGATAAGGCACATACCCGCCTCGACGATTGTTTATCGGGTCCAATGCTTCGATCTCCGGGTAATATATTGCGGTAGGAAGAATTTGGCTGTTATCATTTTTTCCGTCCCAAGAATCAATATTCGGGCCTGCCGGCCTAGGCTGATTAATTATTAAAGTTCTGACAAGCTGCCAGGTCGAAAAGTCATAAATCTTGATAGTGACGTTGCTTGGGATTTCTGTTGTATAGTTAATCGCCAATGTTTCTGTATTAAGAGGATTAAAAACAGAAGGCTGCATGAGAACATTATCAATCAAGAAGAAATTATCTCCCGGCGTTCTCTTATATGGATCATAATGAACCAGCGGTAAACTGGAATTATCTAATTTATCAAAAATGGCTGCATCGATCTGCGCTCTATTGGCAGTCCCCCACCAATTATATAATGCGGGAATAACATAACCGCCCGAAGTACTTGAAATTCTTATGTTGAAATTACTATTATTATGTAGAGAATTGTAATTAATAATCCCGCCGAAGCCTCGGATGAGAGACATTTCTATTCCTTCAGTATTGTCCCAAATTTCCGTGTTAGTAATTGACGTAAATATGGGAGTCAATTGATTAAAAATGTATATCCCCCTCTGTTGATTGTGACGAATAATGCAGTTATCAATTGACTGCGGCGAAACATCCCAAATCGTTATCCCATCGGTCGCATACTCAATAATGGCATATTGGACTGTGGAATTGTTACCCAACCTTAAGGTGTTCCAATCTCCTCTAGCAGGCGTGGCACTATTAGAAGTAAGTTTAATCATTTGATTAGCTGTTCCACGCGCAATTAAAGTTGCCAGATAGTTAATTTCTAGTCCAGCTCCGTTTGTAAACCGAATTTCTGTGCCGGGAGAGATTGTAAGTGTTATATTAGGAATCGTCCATATATGCGCGATAGCAATATATGGACTGTAAATCCCCCAGGTCACATTAGTATGAATACCTCCGTATAAATATTGATACCCCATGGGATTACCATTGGGTGCGTCTAAGAAGGGTGTAAAGATAACTGTGGGCGAATTATACCGATCTTCTAGGGCATCGAATATCTTAGCGATGATGAGTCTATAGTCTGTTGTGCCCCACCAGTTATTTTGCGCGTCGATAGTACGCGTGTCTCCCCCCAAAGCCCTCAAATTATAATTCGTATTGTTTAAAATAGAATTATTGTTGATTCTTCCGCCAAAACCGCCAAATCTTTCATACACAATGCCGTCTGTATTGTCGATTATGTTATTATTGATGATCGTGGCATTTCTTCCTGTGATATAAATCCCTTTATTATTCTGTCGGATCAGGCAACTATCAACCACTGGAATTTGTTCAAAATCTCCGATACCAATGCCCACATCGGCATATTCAACAATTGCATGCTGTACATTACTAAATCGGCTTATATTTATCCTATCCCAATCTCCTCTCGCAGGGGTTGATTGATTGGACGTAAACTTCACAGGCTGGTTGGCTGTTCCTTGAACATTAAATGTGGCCTGATGATCAATGTAAAGCCCCGCGTTTGTATTAAATCTTATCTCTACTCCTGCCTGTATAGTGAATGTCGCAAAAATCGATACATCTGCTATAGCAATATACGGGGTGCTTAAAGGAGCCAATGTTGTATTACTATAAATGCCTCCGTATAAATATTCACTCCCCATGGGACTCCCGTTCGGTGCATTTAAAAAGGGCGTAAAGACAACTGTCGCCCCATAGCCTCTATCAAGAAAATCAAGAATCTTGCCCATTATGGCATTGGGATCTGTTGTTCCCCACCAGTTGTTCCGTGTATCTAATGCAAAATTTCGATCCGTAAGAAGTTTTAGATCATAATTTGTATTGCCATAAATTGAATTGTTATTTACTACTGTGCCAACCTGGATTATTGAGAACTCTATCCCGTCAAGATTGTTTGTAATAGTGTTATTTGTGATTTGCCCGCCAACACCCACAGTAAACTGAGTTACATAGATGCCGCGGTTGTTCTCTCTAATAATACAATTATCGATCTGTTGGAAAGGTAGATTACTTACGCTTATGCCATTGTTTGCATATTCAACAATGGCATATTGAATGCCGTTATTCTGGCCTAAATTAATCCCCTGCCAATCCCCTTTTGCTGGACTACTTTGATTCGACGTAAACTTCACCCGCTGGGTCGCAGTGCCAAGAGAATTGAGTGTGCCGTTGACAATGAGAGAATAGTTGCCGTTGAATTTTACTTCGACCCCAGCTTCAATAGTTAGAGTAACCCCTGGATTGACCGTAACATCACCGGTCACAATATAGGGGCTGCCGTTATTGGGAGGATTGGGTAAAAGCGTCCAAGTGGTATTTTGCGTGATTGGGCCGCTGACATTGGTTTGAGCAAAAAGAATATTTACTGCAGGAGAAAAAAGAAGGACCCCTTGGAGCAGACAGCAGATGAATAGTGTTTTGCGCATAAAATTTTTCAGCACAATGAACAAGGGGGGGAATGTTGAAACGTTTCAAGTATACTATGAGGTGAAATGCTTGTCTAGAAAAGTTTTGAACTAAGCCGGCACGGAAAAATAGCTGTTCACACATTCGGCAGCGGCGCGGCCTTCGTTGATGGCCCAGACGACCAGTGATTGGCCGCGGCGCATATCACCGGCGGCAAAAACTTTCGGCACACTGGTCATTCTGTTCTTATCGGTCTTTACATTGCCGCGTTCATCCAGTTCCACGCCTAATTCAGCCAGCATTCCGGTCTTAACCGGGCCTAAAAATCCCAACGCCAGTAAAACCAGGTCCGCGTTGATCACAAATTCTGATCCGGGAACCTCCTTCATGGCGCTGCGGCCGGTGGCCGGGTCCTTAGGGCCGAATTCCAATCGGACGCCGTGGAGCTTTTTCAACACGCCATTTTCCCCGCTAAAACTCTTCGTCATGATCGAATAATCGCGCTTCACACCTTCTTCATGCGAGGTGGATGTTCTTTCAACAAAAGCCCATTGCGGCCACGGATTATCCTTACTGCGCTCTTTAGGAGGCTTAGGTAGCAATTCAAAATTAGTCACCGACAGGGCGCCCTGCCGATTGGCCGTGCCGATACAATCCGAACCTGTATCCCCGCCGCCTAACACGACCACATGCTTTCCCTCGGCGCTGATGCGATGTTCTTCAGGGATCGGATGGCCGTTAGTGGCGCGATTCTGCTGCGTCAAGAATTCCATGGCAAAATGAACGCCTTTTAATTCCCGTCCGGGGATAGGAATATCGCGCGGCCATTCCGCCCCGCCGCACAGCACAACCGCATCGAATTTTTCCACCAGCTCTTTGGCGGGCATATCGACACCGATGTTCGTTTTAGTTTTAAATTTCACGCCTTCTTCACGCATGCGCTCTAAACGGCGTTCGATGACCCATTTTTCTAATTTAAAATCCGGGATCCCCAAGGCTAAAAGGCCGCCGATAACTTCGTTTTTTTCAAAGACCGTGACAGAATGCCCGGCCTTGTTCAATTGATCCGCGCAGGACAATCCCGATGGGCCGGAACCCACCACCGCGACTTTTTTCCCGGTGCGATGTTTAGGCGGATGCGCCTTGACAAATCCTTCGCGATACGCTTTCTCAATGATCGAAACTTCTATATTTTTTATCGTAACCGCCGGCTGGTTGATGGCTAAAACGCAGGAATTCTCACACGGAGCAGGGCAAACCCGGCCGGTAAATTCAGGGAAATTATTCGTTTTATGGAGCCGCTCGACGGCTTCTCTCCATTCGTTACGGTAAACCAGATCGTTCCAGTCCGGGATAATGTTGCCGATCGGACAGCCGGATTGACAGAACGGGACCCCGCAGTCCATGCACCGGGCTCCTTGCGCGCGCAATTCTTCCTCGGGCATTTCAAGAGTGAACTCTTTCCAGTGCTTGATGCGCTCAACGACAGGCTGTTTTTTAAAATCTTTCCTGTCAAACTTCATGAAACCTTTAACTTCGCCCATATTCTAAACCTCTTTATCGAAGTCAGAAGTCCGAAGTCCGAAATCTGAAGCCAAATCTTTACCCTTTCTGACTTCCGGCCTCTTGCTTCTGGCTTCTATTATTTACTACAGTCTGTGCTTCCTCCAACACCCGTCTATAATCCATGGGATAAACTTTGATAAACTGCGGCAGGATCTTGTCCCATTTCTCTAACATACTTTTGGCCACCGAGCTTTGTGTGTAACGGCTGTGGTTTTCGATCAATTTCTTAAGCTCAGAGATATCCTCGGGATTTTTGACCGGGAATAATTCCACCATGCCTAAATTGCATCGGTCCTTGAACGTTCCGTCCTTGTCCCAAACATACGCGATGCCGCCGCTCATGCCGGCCGCAAAATTCCGCCCCGTCGGGCCTAAAACGACCGCACGCCCCCCGGTCATGTATTCGCAACCATGGTCTCCCACGCCTTCTACAACCGCGTAAGCCCCGCTGTTCCTGACCGCGAATCTCTCGCCAGCCAAACCTCTAAAATACGCTTCTCCCACGACAGCGCCGTACAAAACCACGTTACCGATGATAATATTTTCTTCCGGCACAAAGGTGGCTTTCTTCGGCGGATAAATGATCATCTTTCCGCCGGATAAACCTTTTCCGACATAATCATTGGCATCGCCTTCCAAGGTCAACGTCACACCGTGGGATAAAAAGGCGCCGAAACTTTGCCCGGCTGAACCCTGAAATTTGATCTGAATAGTATCTTCCGGCAAACCGGCTAAGCCGTACCGCCGCGCGATCTCTGAGCTCAGCATCGTCCCGACGGTGCGGTTGGTATTCTTGATCGGCACGTCCAGCTGCACTTTTTTCTGATGTTCAATGGCGTCTTTACATTTTGCGATCAGTTCGTTATCAAGGGCCCTTTCCAGGCCATGATCCTGTTTCGCCACATGATGGATAGCGACATGCGACGGCACATCGGGCCGATGCAAAATATTGGTCAGATCCAAACCCTTGGCCTTCCAATGGTCGATCACCTCCTGGGTCTCCAGCATGTCCACCCGGCCGACCATGTCTTCAAATTTTCGAAATCCTAATTGCGCCATAACCTCGCGCACTTCTTCGGCAATGAAGGTGAAAAAATTAACCACGTATTCCGGTTTACCGGAAAATTTCTTGCGCAGTTCCGGGTCCTGTGTCGCGATGCCGACGGAGCAGGTATTGAGGTGGCACTTGCGAAGCAAGATACAACCCAAAGACACCAGCGCGGCGGTTGAAAAACCAAACTCATCCGCACCGAGCATGGCGGCAATGGCGACATCTCGTCCGGTCTTTAATTGCCCGTCCGTTTGAACGCGGATACGCCCGCGCAGATCGTTCATGACCAAGAATTGCTGTGTTTCAGAGATACCCAATTCCATCGGAAGCCCCGCGTGCTTGATCGACGTCTGAGGGGAGGCGCCTGTTCCGCCCTCATAACCGCTGATCAACACGTGATCTGATTTTCCTTTCGAAACACCGGCGGCAATGGTCCCCACACCGATCTCAGAGACGAGCTTCACGCTCACATCCGCTTTGGGATTGGAATTCTTGAGATCATGGATCAATTGCGCCAGATCTTCGATCGAATAAATATCATGATGCGGCGGCGGCGAGATCAAGCCCACACCGGGTGTTGTGTGGCGTGTCTTGGCGATCTCTTTCGAGACCTTATGGCCAGGGAGCTGTCCGCCCTCACCGGGCTTAGCGCCTTGCGCCATTTTGATCTGCAATTGGTCCGCATTGACTAAATATTCAATGGTGACGCCAAACCGGCCCGCAGCCACTTGTTTAATGCGGCTTCGACGCCAGTCACCGTTAGGATCCTTCTTAAATCGTTCCGTATCTTCTCCGCCTTCACCGGTATTGGAAAACCCGCCCAAACGGTTCATGGCAATGGCCAGTGTCTCATGCGTCTCTTTGGAAATGGAGCCGTAACTCATCGCGCCCGTCGCGAAACGCTTCACGATCTCCGATGCCGGTTCCACTTCTTCTATCGGAATGACGTTTCCCTTTTTAAATTTCAAAAGCCCGCGGATCGTGGCCAAATTCGTTGTCTGATCGTTGATAAGCTTGGAATAATTTTTGAAGGCCTTGTAATCCCCGCTCCGCACCGAATGCTGCAGCATGGCGATGGTTTGCGGATTAAACTGGTGATGCTCACCTTCCCGTCGCCAATAATAGTCGCCGCCGATATCCAGCATCTCATCATAAACATTATGATCCGGATAGGCTGTGCGGTGGCGTTTAAGCATTTCTTCCGCCACGGTTTCGATGCCGATACCGCCGATACGCGACGGGGTCGCGGTAAAATATTTACCGATCAATTCCTCACCCAGCCCGACGGCCTCAAATATCTGCGCGCCGCAGTAAGACTGGATGGTCGAGATCCCCATTTTAGAAATGACCTTAAAAAGACCCTTGCGCGTGGCTTTCAGATAATTCTTCTCAGCGTGTTTAAAGTCGAGACCTTTCGGATATCTTCCTCTCGCGAGTTGATCTTCAATGGTTTCAAAAACGAGATACGGGTTGATGGCATTAGCCCCATAACCTATCAAGACCGCAAAATGGTGCATCTCTCGCGCCTCGCCGGTCTCAATAACCAGGCTCACCTTGGTCCGGGTTCCCTGACGGATAAGATGATGATGCAGCGCTGAGCAGGCCAATAGGGACGGCATCGGCACATGGTCTTTATTGATCTCACGGTCAGATAAAATAAAGATCGAATAGCCTTCATCGATGGCGCGATCGACTTGTTTGAAAAGTTCTTCCAGGGCCTTTTCTAGGCCAGCCGCGCCGTCGCTTTTCTCAAAGACGGTCGGGAAAGTAATGGCTTTCAAATTTCCCTGATCAAGGTGGCGGATCTTTTCCAGGTCTTCGTTGGTCAGGATCGGCCGTTTTAAACGCAGGCGATGGCAATGCTGAGGCGTCTCATCCAAAAGATTCCCTTCCGCGCCGAGCATGACATCCTCGGCCATAACCACCTCTTCCCGGATAGCATCGACGGGGGGGTTCGTGACCTGCGCAAAAAGCTGTTTAAAGTAATTGAATAATAACTGCGGCCGATAACTTAACACAGCCAAGGGCGTATCGGTCCCCATCGAGCCAATGGCCTCTTCACCGCCGACAGCCATGGGCTCTAAAATGATCTTCAAATCTTCTATTGTATAACCAAAAGCGCGCTGGCGCTCCAGAAGCGTTTTCTGGTTAAGCCCGTGCACCTTTTTTGCTTTAGGCAAACTTTCGAGATCGACCGCGTTCTCTTTAAGCCATTGTCCATACGGCTTTCGTGTCGCGTACGAATGTTTTGATTCCGTGTCATCGATAATGCGGCCTTCTTGCGTGTCGACCAAGAACATCTTACCCGGCTGCAGACGCCCCTTTTTCAGAACATTCTCGACCGGAACATCCAATACACCTGTTTCCGAGGCCATGATGACCATATCATCTTTCAAGACCCAATAGCGTGACGGCCTTAAACCGTTCCTGTCCAGGACCGCTCCCACATACCGCCCGTCGCTGAAAGCGATCGACGCCGGGCCGTCCCATGGTTCCATGAGGCAGGAATGATATTCATAGAAAGCCTTCTTTTCCTCCGGCATGCTTTCATGATTGCTCCATGCTTCCGGGATCATCATCATGACCGCGTGGGGAAGAGAACGTCCCGAAAGGACCAGCATTTCCAAAACATTATCAAAGGTCGCCGAATCGCTGCCGTGAGGAACAACGATAGATAAAACTTTTTTGATATCTTTGCCGAAACCAGGATTGCTGAATTGCTTTTCCCGGGCGTGCATGGCATTGATATTCCCGCGCAAGGTGTTGATCTCACCGTTATGCGCGATCATCCGGTACGGATGCGCTAAGGCCCACGTCGGAAAAGTGTTGGTGCTGTAACGGGAATGGATCATGGATAAGGCCGAAACCATCGTCGGGTCGGCCAAGTCCGGAAAGAACCGGTCTAACTGTTCGGCCATCAATTGCCCTTTATAGACCATTGTCTTTGTGGAGAGACTGCAGAAATAATAAAAATTACGCTGATTTAAGGTCGACTCTTGGACCTTGTTATAAAGCCGCTTGCGGATAATATAAAGTTTACGGTCAAGGTCCTCCGGCTTGGTATTTCTTCCTTTACCGATAAAAAGCTGTTTAAATTCCGGCATGACAGAGCGGGCGACCTTGCCGATCTTGGTAGGGTCGTGGGGGATCTCACGCCAGCCCAAAAATTTCTGGCCTTCTTCATGAATAATATGCTCTGTCCACTGTTCTATCGTATTACGATCGGCGGAACTGGGCGGTAAAAACACGATACCGGCACCGTAATTGCCTAAAATCGGAAGTTCCATGTTGAATTTGGCGCATTCTTTCCGAAGGAATTGATCCGGCATCTGGATCAAAATACCGGCACCGTCGCCGGTTTCCGGATCGCAGCCGCAGGCTCCGCGATGGGTCAAATTTTCCAAAATTTTAACGCCGTTTCGGACAATTTCGTGGGATTTGATGCCCTTGATATTGACAATAAACCCGACACCGCAGCTGTCGTGTTCAAAAGCTGGATCATAAAGTCCCTGTTTTGGGGGTAAACCGCTCATCCTTTAAATCTCCCGTGATCGATCTTAAATTTGCGGATCTTAGCGCGCAGGGTATTCCGGTTAATTCCTAAGATGCGCGCGGCCGTAATTTGGTTGCCGGATGTCTTTTCTAAGGCCTTTTCAATAAGAAACTGTTCCGTTTTGCCGATGGCCAAACGGTAAATTTCGCCTTCCTGGTAATTCGCGAAACATTCTTCTAAATTTTCAACTACAGATTTGGTATTCATTGTATCGATTTTTCTAAAATATGCAATTTAAAAATACGTAAAAACATTTCAAAATACAGTTAAAACTCTTTGTACTTATTAGTGATAGGTAACCGCCAGTCTTTCCCAAAGGCCCGGGTTGTGATCTTAACTCCCGGTGGGGCCTGCCGGCGCTTATACTCACTATAATCCACCATTTTAATGACCCTTTTGATGGTTTCTGTATTCTTATTTTTTTGCCCGATCTGTACAAACGACTTGTGCTCTTCCACATAATCGCTCAAAATTGAGTCTAATTCGTCGTAAGGCGGCAACGAATCCTGGTCAGTTTGGTTTGCTCTCAATTCCGCTGTTGGAGCCCGGGTTAAAATACTTTCCGGAATAACGTTCCTGGCTTTTTTGTTTATAAACCTAGCAATTTCATAGACTTTCGTCTTTGGCACATCTTTGATCACCGCAAAACCGCCTGACATATCCCCATAAAGAGTGCAATAACCGACCGCTATTTCGCTTTTGTTCCCGGTTGTCAAAACCAGCCAGCCGAATTTATTCGAAAAGGCCATCAGGATATTGCCCCGAATCCTGGCCTGCAGGTTCTCTTCCGCCACATTAAAAGCTGTGCCGGAAAATTCCTTTTCTAGGCTCGTCAAATAAGCCTTAAAGACATCTTCTAACGAAATTTCGATCAGGCGGATCCCTAAATTCCTCGCCAATCCCTTGGCATCCGTATGCGTCCCGCTCGAAGTAAAGCGCGATGGCATCGTAACGCCGATGACATTCTCTTTTCCGATCGCCTCAACCGCGATGGCCGCGACCACGGCAGAATCCACCCCGCCGCTTAATCCGATCACAACTTTTTTAAACCCGTTCTTCGTAATGTAATCTCGCGTGCCCAAGACCAAAGCGCGATAGATTTCTTCAGCCGGTTCATAAGTTTTGGCCACTATCCCCTTGATCGGCAATCGGCTGTCCGGGCTTTTTTGCGCCGCGATGACAATTTTTTTATAGCCATTTGTCTTTGGTTTGACCCGTTTAAATTCCTTAGGGATATCCACAACCACAAAATCTTCCTCAAATTGTTTGGCCTGGGCCAGGCATTTCCCCTTCGGATCGACCAGCAAACTTCCTCCGTCGAAGACAAGTTCATCCTGTCCGCCGACGACATTGCAGTAAAGCACATAAACGCCGTACTTTTTTGCCCACTGCTTTAAGATCTTCTCGCGCAGTTTCTCCTTTTGAAAATGATACGGCGAAGATGAAAGGTTGATCAAAATATTAGCCCCCGCCTTGATCTGTTCCAGGCAAGGCCCTTGCGGTTTCCAAATATCTTCACAGATACTTACCCCAAGCAAGGCTTTATTGAATTGAAAAATATTTTTAACCGTTGTCTGGCCGAAGTACCGTTTCTCATCAAAAACACCGTAATTAGGCAATTCCTGCTTATGATAGATCCCCTTGAGCTTTTTATTGTAAATGACCGCCGCCGCGTTAAAAATATTCCCCTGTTTATCCCGGTCAACAAACCCCACCATAACGGTAATGTTTCGGGTGTGCGGGACGATCCTTTTTAAGATCTTTAAATTATCGTCAATAAAGTGCCGTTTTAAGAGCAGGTCTTCCGGCGGATAACCGGTGACGGCCAATTCCGGGAATACCAAGAGGTCTACGCTTAAAGTTTGGGCCTTTTTAATGGCCTGGACTATTTTCGCAAAATTTCCGTCCAGATCCCCGACGGTTGTATTGATCTGTGCTAGGGCTAATCTAAGCATATTATCGTCGTTCGTCTCTCGTGAAGCGTGAATCGTAAACGAACGACGTTTCACGAATGACGCTTCACGTAAAATGCCTAATTTTTAGGCATCTTTTTAAAAAAAATTTTAAATTCTTACTAAAGCCAACTGCTTTTTTCTTGCTTCAATGATCTTTACAAAATTCGCGTAAAAAATGTTACAGCTTTTTTCAAGATCCTTCTTTTTCTTTGGATATTCCTCAACCATTTCCTTGGCCTTTTTCTTTTTCTGTGCATCTTTGCTGTCAAAATAGGCCTTACACCAATCATCAATGATCTTCCCTGTGATCTCGACGTGGAACTGCACGCCATAGGCACACCGCCCCACTTTAAAGGCCTGGTTAGGACAGCCCTCGCCGGAACCTAACAAAACAGCTCCTTTGGGCAGCTCCCACATATCCTCATGCCAATGATACACATCGATCGTCTGCCCTAGATCCTTGAACAGCGGGTCATTATTGGCGCTTTTTTCTAAATTCACCTTGAACCAGCCCACCTCTTTAACTGGGGATTTAACAACTTTTGCGCCTGAAGCTTTGGCGATCAACTGCGAGCCCAAGCAGATCCCAAGCGTGGGGACCTCTTCTTTGATCGCGCGACTTAAAAAATCCGTTTCTGCTTTTAAAAAAGGGGATTTATTTTCTTCATACACGTTCATCGGGCCGCCCAGAGAAATAATGGCCTCAATGTCGATAAAATTCTTAGGCAACGGCTCGCCCTTATGAAGATCGATCGTGCGAAGCTTATAACCCTTGCCGAGGAGATAATCCTCGATCGTGCCGGGGCCTTCGATCGCAATATGCTTGATAATAAGGATCATAAAATTTTAAGATGAAAAAGCGGTTAGCGGAATATTCCACTAACCGCTCTCTCAATTTGTCTATCGTATCGTTTAGACAGTCGCTAACATTTTAGCGTAGGATGGTAAAGGCCATTTGTTCGACGGAACAAGGGCTTCCAGCGCATCTACATGCTCACGCAATTTAAGCATGGCAGCTAACGTCTTTTGCGCGTCATGTTTTTCAATAGCTGTTTCTAATTGTGAGGTGACGGACAAAGCGGCTTCTGTCTCTTGACAGATCTCTTTAAGGAGCTTTTTAGAACCTGCTGTTTTGTTGGATTTATCAACGGCCGCAACAGATTTGATAGTTTGGGCGAGCTCGTTTTGATAATCAAACACAGCGGGGATGATTTGCGTTTTGGCAATGGTTAAGGCGCAATTGCCTTCCAATTGAACGATCGTCTCATAGGTGTGGACATAGACGCCATACCGGGACATGAGCTCTTTCTTGCTTAAAACACCGTGTTTTTCAAAGAGCTTGATCGTTTTTTCTTCCTTTAAAACTTCCAACGCCTCCGGCGTAGCTTTGAGGTTGGGAAGTCCTCGTTTTTTAGCTTCGGCATGCCATTCGGCGGTGTAATTGTCACCGTTAAATACCACGCGCTTGTGCTTTTTAACGATGTCCTGCAGAAGTCTTTGTAAGGCTTCGTTAAAATTCTTTTTGCCTTTTGTTTCGGATTCTAATTTGGTGCACATTTCATCGAGAGCATCGGCGAGGATCGTGTTTAAGACGATATTCGGGCCTGCCAAGCTCATGTTGGAACCAACGGCGCGGAATTCAAACTTTGCGCCGGTAAAAGCAAAAGGAGATGTTCTGTTACGGTCGGTTGCGTCTCGGGGAAGTTTCGGTAAAGAATCAACCCCGATTTCCATGATACCGCCGGATTTTGAATTCTTGGCGTTGCCTTTTTCGATCTGCTCGATGATATCGGTCAATTGATCGCCTAAAAAGATCGAGATGATCGCCGGAGGGGCTTCATTGGCGCCCAAACGGTGATCGTTGCCGGCTGAGGCAACGGAGGCTCTCAAAAGGCCGGCATAGGTATCCACGGCTTTCATGACCGCGCAGAGCATGGTCAAGAATTTCGCATTCTCATGCGGGCTTTTTCCGGGATAGAACCAATTCTTTCCATCCGGACCAACGACAGCCCAGTTATTGTGCTTTCCGGAACCATTGATGCCGGCAAATGGTTTTTCATGCAACAAACAAACCAAGCCGTGTTTTTCAGCGGTTTGGCGCATCGTCTCCATGGTGATCATATTGTGATCGACGGCGATATTCAGCTCTTCAAACACCGGGGCAACTTCATATTGCGCCGGGCTGACCTCATTATGACGGGTCTTATCCGGGACCCCCAATTTCCAGAGTGAACGGTCAAGGTCTTCCATAAAAGCGATGATGCGGCTTTTAATGGCGCCGAAATAATGATCTTCCATCTGCTGATGTTTGGCTGGTTTTCGACCGAAAAGCGTGCGGCCGGTCTGGATCAGATCTTCTCTTTGATTGAAATATTTACGGTCGATAAGGAAATATTCCTGTTCCCCGCCCAATGTGGCATAGGCCCTTTTGCCTTTGGTGTCAATTCCGAACAAATTCGCCAAACGGCAGATCTGTTTCGAAACCGCGGCCATGGAACGAAGCAGAGGTGTTTTCTTATCCAACGCTTCGCCGTGGTAGCCCATGAAAACCGTCGGAATGCATAATGTGGCGCCTTCCGGGCCTTCCTTAATAAAAGCAGGGCTGGTAGGGTCCCAGGCTGTATAACCGCGGGCTTCAAATGTGGCTCTTAAACCGCCGGAAGGGAAACTTGAGGCATCCGGTTCACCTTGAGTTAATTCTTTTCCTGAAAAATGCAGAACCGCGCCGCCTTCACCGTCAGGGCTGATGAACGAATCATGCTTTTCAGCTGTGGTGCCGGTCAAAGGCTGGAACCAATGGGTAAAATGTGTTGCCCCTTTTTCGACGGCCCAGGTTTTCATGGCTTCGGCAACTTCATCGGCGATCTCAGGGTCTAACCGGCCGGCTTCCTTGATCGTTGTGCTTATAGATTTGTAGGCCTTTTCCGACAAATAATTACGCATGACCTTTAAACTGAAAACATTTTCACCGTATAGATCTAAAATTGATTGCGCGCCTTTCACTTTTGCAAGCCCTCCATTTCCGCCTTGAGCCTTTTCTGTCTCTTGCTCAGTTTCTCGAAATTCTGATAGTCTGGCCATATTTCCTTCTCCTTCATATAATTTATTTTGGGTTTAAACTGGTTATATCTCAATGGGTTAAAATGTGTATTCTAACAACCTTTGCTGGAAGCGTCAACGAAATAATCTTTTAACTAATCTACTTAAAAGATGGTTTGGCGCCTGAAGGCCCAAACCAATGGACCCTCCTTTTTCAGGATTTTTATACCTAAAAATCCCAAAAAAGGAGGAATTCCGTCTATTTTTCCAACTTTAATCCTCTCAATGGTAATCCTTCGCTCGCTCTATGCTTCCGCCACAGGCGGATCCGCCTCGGCGGACGCTCAGGATGGTTCAACGCTTCGCGTTGAACCATTACCCGATCGCTTCAGGACCCTCATCGCCCGTGCGGATCCGGATACAGCGCGGCAGATCAATGACGAAGATCTTTCCGTCTCCGATCTTTCCGGTTCGCGCGCCTTTAATAACGGCATTGATCGTCGGCTGCACAAAATTGTCATTAACGGCAATTTCAAGGCGTATTTTTCTTAAAAGGTTGCCGCTTTCTTTTGATCCGCGGTAAAATTCATCAACACCCTTTTGGCGGCCATGACCTAAGACCTCACTTACGGTGATGAGATTAACATCCGCGGTATATAATGCCTTTTTAACTTCTTCCAACCGATGCGGTTGAATAATTGCTATAATTAATTTCATTGTTTCCTCCTAAAAGGTTATTCCAAAATGGTATAAGCCCGTTCATGGTGCTGTGAAAGATCCAGGCCGACAACTTCATCTTCCTGACTCACTCTGATGCCCATAACCAGATCAATCACCTTAAATATAACAAAACTGAGAACAAAAGAGTAAACAGCGCTGATAAGGACGGCTTTTAATTGAATTATGAACAGAGCTGGATTGCCGAAAAATAAACCGTCTGCTCCGGCTGAATTGACAGCCTTAGAAGCAAATAGCCCGGTCATTATAGCGCCCCAAGCCCCTCCGATGCCGTGAACCCCAAAAGCATCGAGCGAATCATCATAACCAAATTTTGGTTTCAAAAAGCTGACCCCAAGATAGCACACAACGCTGACGCTTGCTCCGATAATAATAGCCGGAATAACGCTCACAAAGCCCGAGGCTGGCGTGATCGCAACCAAACCTGCCACGGCTCCCGTGATCGTACCGAACATGGTCGGCTTGCCGCTAAACCACCACTCTACGAGCGCCCAGCTTAAACCAGCCGCTGCAGCTGCGGTATTTGTGACAACAAACGCACTTGTCGCTAAACCATTAGCCGCTAACGCGCTCCCCGCATTAAAACCAAACCATCCGAACCACAATAAAGCCCCGCCTAAAACAGTGAAGGGAAGATTGTGCAATGGCGTCGGTTTATTATCATAGCCCGTCCGTTTTCCTAAGACTATCGCTGCTGCCAAAGCGGCAACCCCGGCGTTAATATGAACGACCGTACCGCCTGCAAAATCCAAGGCTCCCATATTGCGGATAAATCCGCCAACAGCCCACACCATATGACACAGAGGATCATAAACTAAGGTTGCCCATAATATAGTGAAGATGATAAAGGCTGAAAATTTCATTCTTTCCACAAAAGCCCCGATGATCAATGCTGGCGTGATAATCGCGAACATCGCCTGAAAGATCATAAAAGCTTGATGCGGGATCGTTGCGGCATAATCGGCGTTGGGCTCTGCACCGACACCAGCGAGTCCGGCCCATTCAAGACCCCCGATAAAAGAATTGCCCTTTCCAAAGGCAAGGCTATAGCCGAATAACACCCACTGTATGCTCAAAATGCAAAGAATGATCATACATTGCATTAGAACACCTAGAATATTCTTACGCCTAACCATCCCTCCGTAGAAAAACGCCAGTCCCGGAGTCATCAGCATAACCAGTGCTGATGAAGCCAGCACCCACGCTGTATCGCCTGAGTTAATTGCATCCATGATACTTGTCTCCTTTCTTTGCCCACGCGGCAAGGCCCTTGCCTTACGCTCACGCGAGCGGTTCTCTGTTAACTATGCATTAATCCATAAACGCTGAAAAAAATCTCTAAAACAAAAGCAGCGATCAAGAATCCAGCGCACAATGTTCTTAATTGCTTTGAAAAAACAGCCCAAGAGTCTTGTGTTTCCATATGCTTTTTCCTTTCATCCCGATCGAACGTCGGGCCGGATAAAACCTCAGGGCCATAAAAAAAGGCCCCTACCCCTTTTTAGGGATATGGACCTCAGTGTCCTTTTTTTATTCTTGCGGCTGCGCAAAAATAAAAAATCCCGCCGTGTTTTAAAAACATGCGGGACTTCTTCGTCCTTTACAATTTACCTCTAAACCGTCATTGGCTTAAAGATGATGAGAGTATATAATCCACCCCCTACTTTGTCAAGGAAAATTTTTGTCTGGCGCATTGTACGCCTTTCAGGGCAGAAACCAATTGGTTTCTGCCCTGGTTTAATAACAATTTATTACGGTAAAGCTGGCGCTGGAGGAACTCTTACTGGACCACACTGATTTGCAACACCTGTATTTTCATTGGTGACTTTATATTTAGGCCAACATGCTTTTGATCCTAATCTATACGGTTTTAAGGTATCAATAGCCTGTATCGATCCCCAACCCGTGCTAATGACTAAATCT
>Ga0154339_1061_pt3 | contig 17001 bp, 19 predicted proteins | sample RifGroA2_FD_115867 | JGI IMG/M metagenome (GOLD analysis project Ga0154339, IMG submission 115867) | Omnitrophica WOR_2 bacterium GWA2_47_8
GTGTTTCCGGTTCCGGGAAATCCACCTTGGTCGACGATATCCTCTACAAGGCGCTCTCACAAAAACTTTACAATTCCCGGGAAAAACCCGGTGAGCACACAAAGATCGAAGGGATACAGAATATCGATAAGGTCATTGTGGTTGACCAGTCGCCGATCGGCCGGACCCCGCGCTCGAACCCGGCGACGTATACGGGTGTATACAGCCACATCCGCGATATCTTCAGCCAAATGCCCGAAGCCCGGATGCGAGGATATCAGCCGGGACGGTTTAGTTTTAATGTCAAAGGCGGGCGCTGTGAGGCCTGCGGCGGCGACGGCATTAAAAAGATCGAGATGCATTTTTTACCCGACGTCTATGTCACCTGTGAAGTCTGCGAGGGGAAGCGTTTTACCGACCAGACGTTAGACATTGAATATAAGGGGAAAAATATCTCGGATATCCTTGATCTCTCGGTGAGAGAGGCCTTAGAAATCTTTGAGAACATCCCGCGCATTAGAGCGACCTTACAAACCTTATTTGATGTTGGATTGGAATACATCAAATTGGGCCAGCCCGCCACAACTCTTTCCGGCGGCGAAGCCCAGCGGGTCAAACTCGCCAGCGAGTTATGCAAATTCGCCACCGGTCGGACCTTTTATATTTTGGATGAGCCGACAACCGGCTTACATTTTGCCGATGTGGAAAAACTTCTCGAGGTCCTGCAGCGGCTGGTGGAAAAAGGGAACACGGTTTTGGTCATTGAGCACAATCTGGAAGTCATCAAGAATGCGGATTATATTGTCGACCTTGGCCCCGAAGGCGGCGATAAAGGAGGAGAACTCATCTTCAGCGGTTCTCCGGAAAATATCGTCAAGCACCCTGCCTCACACACCGGCCGGTATTTAAAAGGCTACTTATAAAAAGCTCACGTTTATCCTTCCGCCTTCGGCTTCAGGATGAACCCGAAGTTAATTTCAAATTTCGGGTTCACAAACATTTCGAACCTGTTATAATAGCACCATGCATTTAAGGAAAATTGGGATGTTTCGACGATTTTTTATCCTGGCAACCGTTATTTTCGTTGTCTTTGCCCATGTTCTGCCTGCATGCGCTGAGGATGAGAAGGAAAACGAACTCTTTTTCGTGGCGCAAAAGGCCTTTGAAGACGGCTTTTATGATATTTCCATCAATTACATCACCCAATTCCTGCAGGAATACCCCACATCCAACAAGCTCGTAAAAGCCAAGATCCTTTTAGGCCAATGTTATTATTTTAAACTTCAATACCTTAAGGCCTACGAGACCTTCCAGGAATTATTACAATACGAGGAACTGCGCGATGCGACTTTGTTTTGGCTGGGGGAGACTTATTCAAAAGGGGCGGATTACAAGCAGGCTGAAAAATATTATACCGAACTCATTGAAAAGTACCCGCGCTCGACCTACCTTCCACAATCCTATTATTCGCTGGCCTGGGCTTATTTTGAGCAGAACAATTATGTGCCCGCGAAAAATAATTTCACCGAACTTTTGAAGCGTTTTCCAAAGCATCCATTGGCGGAAGATTCATTGTTCCGATTGGGAGAATCCGAGCACCACTTGCGTTTTTTTGATAACGCCATAAAGAATTTTGAGGACTATGTCGTCAAATTTCCCCAGTCCGATCGCCTCGCCGAAAGTTATTTTTACATCGCCGAGGCCAATTATTATCTGGAAGATTATTTAACGGCCAGCACGTATTATGCCAAAACCGCCGAGATATCGAAAGACAAGAAGATCGTTTTACTGTCGAAGATCAGCCTCGGGTGGTGCTATTTAAAATTAAAACGGTCGGAATTGTCCTTAACCGCCTTTACCGAAGCGCAGGCCCTTTCACAAGAACAAAAGATCCTAGGCGATGATATCGCCTTAGGATTGGCCAATCTGTACACCGAAACCGGCGAATATCCAAGATCCATCGAACAATATACTTATCTTATCGACAATATTCCGGACAGCGGCCGGATCATCGAGGCCTTTTTGGGCCGGGCCAATGTTTATTATCAAACCCAGGATTATCCCAAGGCGATCCAGGATTATGACGCCGTCATTCAAAAATCCAGCTCAAGCCCTGAGTTGACCGATCTTCACGAAAAAGCGCAGTTTGGCTTGGCCTGGACCTATTTAAAATCCAGCCAGTTTGAGCAGGCCATCGCGACATTCGAGTCGCTTATGAATTCCGCGCAGAATGATGTGGTCAAAGTCAGCGCGCTTATCCAGATCGGCGATGCCTATCAGGACAGCAATAATTTCGACAAGGCCATTGAAACCTACGATACCATCCTCAAAAATTATCCGGAGAGTGTCTATACCGACTACGCGCAATTCCGGCAGGGCGTGGCGTTGCTCAAGCAGGAAAAGATCGACACCGCCATGCTATCGTTCCAGACACTGCAGCAGAACTTTCCGCAAAGCAAGTATCTGCAGGAAATAAAATATTACATGGCGGTCGGATACTTTAAAAAGGATGACTGGAAAAAGGCCCTGGAGAATATCGAGGAATACTTAAAAACCGCTTCCGAAGCCAGTGAATTTGTCGCCGAATCGAATTATATCCTGGGGATGTCCTTGCTGAATCTAGGCCAGTACGACCGGGCCTTAAAAGTCTTTGAAGATGTTGCAGTCAAATTTCCTCAAGAAACGGCCATATTAAAGAATTCTCAACTCGCGATGGCGAAATGTCTCTATAACCTGGGCAGAGAAGCGGATGCGATCAAAAAATTCAACGAGATCAGCATCCAATACCCTCAATCCGATATCGCGCAGGAGGCGCTGCTGTGGCTGGGGGATTATTATCTTGAAAAATCCATCTTTGCCAATGCCATGGAATATTACCAGCAATATATCGCGCAATTTCCCAACAGTGACCGTTTGAGCGTGGTTTATTATCAATTGGGCAGGGCGCATGAATTGCAGGAACAATACGATGAGGCCTTAAGCTATTTTGCCAAAATAACCAACCCGGCGGACAAGGAAGTTTACGCCAAGGCAAAAATGGCGATCGCGGATATCTTTTCCAAAAAACTGGATTTCAAAACCGCCTTTGAAACCTATCAGAACATTATCGCCACCGTGCCGGATTATAAACGCGATACCTATATAAAAATGGCCGCTGTTTTTAAGGATAATCAGGAGTATACGAAGGCTATTGAAGCCTACAACAATGCCATGCAAACCGACATCGGCTTAAGCACTTACAGTAACGCCGAAATACAATTTTATTTAGCCGACACCTATGAACTTTTTAATCAGCCGGAAAAGGCGGTGGAAGAGTACCTAAAAATTCCCTACCTTTACCCTCAAGCCATCGAGTGGGTTACAAAGGCCCATTTGCGCATCGCCCGGATCTTTGAGAATTCGGAACGCTGGGACGAAGCAAAGGCGATCTATAAAAAGATCATTGAACAAAATACCGACGAGGCCAAATTCGCCCAGGAGCGGATGGACTGGATCAATGAAAATCTTTTTACTCAAAAATAAAATTTAGGCCGCCCCAAACAGGGCGAGCCTCGTCCTTCATCTGAAGGATGTAGGAAAGGACGGGAGGCTATTATGGGTGCTTGGGAAATGAACGCGTTTGAGCTGGTAAAGGCCGGTGGACCTATCATGTATCCCATTCTGTTGTGCTCGATCATTGCCTTAGGCATTGTGATCGAAAAATTTACCATGTTCAATAAGATCCATACGAACATCTATTCTTTTAAAAAACAGGTCATTGAGCTTTTAAAAACCAACAAATTGCAGGAAGCAGTACGGCTTTGCGATAATAATTTCTCCCCCGTAGCCAAGATCTCAAAAGCAGGTATCTTAAAATTCGGCCGATCCCGGGAAGAGATCAAAGAGGCCATGGAAGATGCCAGCCATTTTGAGATCCCACCACTGGAGAGACGCTTGACCACTTTAAATACAATCGCGCAGATTGCCCCGCTTTTAGGCCTTTTAGGGACCGTCACCGGGATGACCGAAAGTTTCCACACGATCCAAATGCAGGCCTCAACCATCAATCCCGTCACTCCCGGAGATCTGGCCGGAGGCATCTGGGCGGCACTTTTAACGACCGTGGCGGGGTTATGCGTAGCGATCCCAACCTATGTGGCCTACAACTACTTCGTCAGCCGGGTCAATTATTTTGTTTTGGAGATGGAAAAGGCTGCTACGGATCTTCTCAGCATTCTTCTGCATTTAGCCGAGAACAGAAGCGAGGTCATATAACGTGCGTTTTAAACAGCAAAACAAGTTAAAAATCCAAGAAGGGCTTCTTCAGATCAGCATGGTTCCCATGATCAATGTTATTTTTCTGATCCTTATCTTCCTTATGCTCACATCTTCTTTTACGTTTCAATCCGGAATAAATGTTCAAGTATCCAAAACCTTCACCAGTGATGCCATCAAAAAAGAAAATTTTATTATCACGATCACCAGCGAAAATGTCATTTATTTGAACAATACCCTTGTGACGGCAAAAGAATTGAAAGATACCTTGGTTCAATCGGCCCAATTAAACCAGCCGGTTTTGATAAAGTCAGACCGCCGGGCTTCCGTTGGAACGATCGTCGGAGTTTGGGATATCTGCCGAAACCTGGGGATCGAACGCATCAATATCGCAACGGACCAATAAAATACCTTGAAAAGCATCTTCCTTTCAACTTTTATCCACCTCATCATCTTAAGCAGCGTTACGTTCAGTTTTCCGCCAAAATCTTTGTCGACCAAACCGGTCCTAACATTTTTAGGATCGATTTTGCAAGGAGATGATTTTAATGTTCAAAGATTTACCGAAGCTCCTATTACTTTTTCAAAATCAACGGTTTCATTGCCGCTTTTGGAAAAGACCAAATCAAATGTTATGGATCAAACCTCACTGATAAAACCGCCTGTTGTCTTAAATAAGCAGAACAAAGGGCCTGAAAAGACAATTTTTGAGGACTATATAAAGCCCCCAAAAAGGGAAGAGGAAGCGCAGATTTTAGGGATTGAGGTAAAGCCTCCGGAGCGTCGTCCACTTAAACTGGAATAATCGGGATCATGATCAAACTGGACTTTTCTGTTACGATCGCATTTTTCTTATTTATCAGCTTGTTGCTTGTTTTCCTTAAATGGGTCATCTATAATTATAGTAAGGAAGACGAGGCTCACCCCTCGTTGCAGGTCACTCAATGTCCGTATTGTACGCATCTTTTTTTTGATTTTGGAAAATCGTTGTACAAAACCTGCCCTAATTGTAAGAGTCTCATAACGTTACAAGACGAAAGCAATAAGAAGGGATAGATTCAGGGGAATGTTTAAACAATTACGCAACAACGAATCCGGCATAATTTTAGTTACGGTCCTGATCATCATCTTTGTCCTCATGCTTTTAGCCGTGAGCAAATTAGCCATTGATGTTTCCGAAGTTCAGCAGTTGGAAGATATTGGCGCAAAAACAGTGGCGCAAGAACTGGCACTGCTTTACTATTGGCGAATATATTACAACGCGAACTATCCGCTCAACCACGTTGATTATATCACCGGACGCCAATATAACACCTATATCACCCTCTCCGGGACTCCTCCGATGACCAATGTTGTTGTAAATGTTGTTTACTGATCGCAACATTCTGCATTTTTCCGCTTAGTCCATACCTCTCAAGTGCTTACAAAGAAATGTCTCTTACTGCAAAAAATGTAATAATATGTAAAAATTTATTGACAAAGTAAGTTTATTATAGTCTAATGAAAACTAATGAACTCAAAGGAAAAATTTTGACTCGACCATGCAAATTATAAAAGCTCGGCAACTTATGTGCCTTCAATTACTTATTAAAATATCACCTCCGGGAACACTTAAATGAAGCAACTTATCGACGTTGAAGAACTGGCGCAATACCTAAAGCTACGCAAACAAACAATTTACAACTGGTTAAATCAGCGCAAAATCACTGGAATTAAAATTGGTGGGGTTTGGCGCTTTGATAAGCGGGAAATTGATAAGTGGCTTAAATCCCAATCCCGGGACGCAAAGCCTCTGGGAGACTCTTAAAGGGAAAAAAGATGGCAACTAAAAAAACATTCGGATTATTTTGGGATCAACATACGGTCCATTTCGCGGAAAATAGCGATAACGTCCCTAAGATTTTTCATTACCCCACGAATTTGGGTAAAGTTTTGGCCGCAATGAGCACAAAAGAAACAACCGAGGGGATCAAATTTACCGAACTGCTGCAACGCATCCTTCTTGAAAATAAAATTACGACACGTTCCGTTCAGTTATCTTTGCCGAGCCACGATATCATTTTCCGATCTTTTATCATCCCTTGGATGCAGTCTTCGGAAATGAAAGGTGTGGTGGAATTTGAAGCGAGCAAGTATGTCCCTTTTGAATTAGATAAATTGGCTTACAATTATCTTTCGATCACACTGTTTAAGGAGAAGAGAAAGCAAATTTTGATCCTTTTTGTAGCCATCCGTAAAGATGTCCTTGAAAATTATTGCAACGTTCTGGAGCATTCGGATCTTAAGGTTGAACTTACCGAGCCGGGGCAGATCAGCCTTTTACGCTTCCTTGCCTTTAAAAAGATATTGCCCCGCAACAAAACCGTTGCCGTGATCGATACTGATGCCGTATCCGGCCGCATTATGATCATTGAAAAAGAAGTACCGCAATTTATCCGTGAATTTCAACTCGCTCACATTGGCGCCGAAAATCCCAAAGAAGCGCCTGATGCGCTGCAAGCCAAATTATTCAATGAGGCTCGCATGTCCTTGGATTTTTACAGCCGCCAATATGTCGCGACAAAAATTGACCAGATCCTTTATATTTCCTTAAATGATTCCCACCAGATCAGCGACAGCCTGACGAAATACCTTAATATACCAACTCAAAATGTTAACATTGCCAAAACCCTTTCTGAGGCGATCTCGGATATCGGTTCGATCAAAGCCTTTGGGGTTACTTTAAGAAACGCTGTTCTGCCTAACATGAATTTTGACCTAACGCTTAAAAAGCCTACCGCGGCCGATGAAGACTTGACTGAAGAGCCTACCATGAACTATCCGACCATCGCGATCACCGTTTGTCTCTGTTTGGCGTTTCTCTTTGGAGTGCATAAGCTGTCACAAGACCGCCGAACCAGCTATCAGGAAAAAATACAAACGATCACGAAAGAGCTTGGGACTTATGAATCATCTTCCGCCAAAATGATCAAGGAGCAAACCGCGGACATCCAAGCTAAATTAGGCACTTATAAGAATTTACGTGTTCACGGCCGGCTATCCATATTTCTCACCTTGCTCTCTAAGCTGGTGCCGGAAGGGATATGGGTCAATGACCTGACTCTGACTTACCGTAATGATAATAACCCCGGCATGATCACTGTGAGCTTTAATGGATATGTTTATAATGAAAACCCCGGACAGCAGATCGCCACCATTAACCGGTTCATCGACAGCTTAAAAGCAGATAAAAATTTTTCATCTTTTTTCAAAGCCATCGACCTTGTGACGGCCAATAAACAGGATTTAAAAGGCTACCGCGTAACTTCTTTTACCATTGCGTGCCAATAATCTTATGGACATACAAAAATTAAATAGGACCCTGTCGGAACTCAGCAAGCTGGACATCAATGACCTAAAGAACATTGATTATAAAAAACTCGTCCAGGATCTTTTCAAAAAGAAAGATAAATTAACTCGAGTCATTGCCGTTTTTCTAAGCATTATTGCTGGTTTTTATATCTGGACGAATAATGGAAAAACGTTGAATAGGAGTAAAGAACAGTTGTCCATCCTGCAAGAACAATTGGCAGCATTCAAAGAACTCAGCATAGCGAAGGCAGATTTTCAAAAGACTCTGGATGCGTTCCCGGAACCTTTGGAATATAAGGAAATGATAGAGAAGATCAACGAGTCGGCGATTGCCAACAATATCGATGTATTGAACTTTTCTCCGGCCAACATTCAAGCCGGAAGCCTTTACGACCTGATCCGTGTGCACATTGCGGTTCTGGCGCCTTCCTACACCCATTTTTGGCAATTCATTCACACGCTGGACAGTTCTCCCCATGCCTTAAGAGTCGAAAGCATTCAGGGGCGTCCGGCGGCATCCAAAAAAGAGATCACCGAGAACAAATTAAATATTGACCTTGAGGTATCGTCGTTAAAGATCAAAAAATGAAAAAATACATTTTAAAATCCGGTGTCTTGATCATTCTCCATATGCTCCTGACGCCTGTTTTTTGTTCTGCTCAAATTAAAAATATACTCCAAAACTTTGAAAAAAGTTCTATCGGTGGGATGACGGCATTATTAAGCAAGCCAGGGATAGCAGCTGATGACTTATTTAATCTTCCTCCCGTCCGGGACCCATTCCTTCCTCAGCTGCCACAAAAACCAAAAATTGTAGAACCACCGCCTGTCCCGGCCGCAACGAATACACCGCCACCGCCGAAAACTCCGGCCATCATGGTGCCAACATCCCCGCTCATAAAACCGCCGCCGGCCGAAATAAAGCCGCCGCCTTTGAATATCACCGGGCTGATTTGGAACAGCGACCAACCTCAAGCGATCATTAACGGAAAAGTTATCCGCGTCGGGGACGAAGTAGATAATGTGCGTGTGACCGATATTCAAAAAAATAAAATCACCATTTCACACGGGGGAAAAGATTTCACTATTCTTTATAATCCGTAACCTAAACTGGAGACATAAATGAATAAAAAGCAGACCAAAATTTTAGTTTACCTTATCCCGATACTTCTGGTTCTTACACCGTTGAGTTGGGGCCTGGATAAATCCGAGATGGATAAGTTCCTTTACCCCGAATACTCAAAGAAGATTTCCATGGACTTCAAGGGAGCTGCTTTAAATGATGTCCTTAAGATCCTTTCTCAACAATCGGGGTTAAACTTTATCGCGGCCAAAGAAATCGCGGATAAGCAGGTGACGCTTTACCTTGATAATGTTCCGGTAGAAGAGGCCCTGGAACGGATCTTAAATGTCAATAGCCTGACCTATGAAATTAAACCGGGCAGCGATATTTTTTTGGTTAAAGAACTTAACAAACCAGCCAAAAATCTGGAAACACGGGTTTTTAAACTTAAACATGCAACCGTCTCCAACTCAAAACTGAATTCTACGATCTCGATTGAAACGACTTCTACGACCGGAGGGACTTCCTCTTCCGGGACCGGAACAGCGGCTGGCGCGAACTCCGGCATCTTAGATGCGATCAAGGCCATTTTAACCGCGGACGGCAAAATTGTTGAGGATGCCCGGACCAACAGCCTTGTGATCACGGACATTCAAGCCCAATTCCCCGTCATTGAACGAACATTGGCGACCCTGGATATCCCTGTCCCGCAAATTCTGATCGAGGTTGAAATGCTGGATATTTCAAAAAGCACCGCTGATCAGATCGGCGTTAAATTCGGTTCTACGCCGCTCACCTTCACCGGGGGTGAACGCGATCATGTGTATCCATGGAACCAAAATAAATTATTGAACAAAGGTTACGAATTTGAAGAGGCTGAATACCGCGTTGGAACGATCAGCGCCGCTGGTTTAAGCGCGACCTTTCAATTCTTAAAATCGCAAACTGATACCAAACATCTGGCTAGGCCCAAAATTTTAACATTGAACAATCAAACCGCTGAGATCAAGATCTCTACCAATGAAGCCATCGGTGTAGCGACCAGCACAACCTCTGCCCAAAGCACCGCCACATCCGCCACTCGCGCGGAACGTGTGGAAACCGGTGTTTTTCTCAAAGTGACACCGCAAGCTAATTTAGAGACTGGGGAGATCATTCTGGCCGTTCAGCCTAAAGTTGTACAGGCGAGAACAGGTGCAACATTCATCACCAACAACGGATCTATCACCTTCAAGGATCCTGAAGAAAGAGGGGCGCAATCGATCCTGCGGATCAAGGACGGGGAAACGATCATTATCGGCGGCCTGTTGCGCGAGACAGGAACAGATACGATCACAAAACTGCCGATCCTGGGTGATCTGCCTTTGATCGGAGGCGCTTTTCGTCATAAAGATAAAACAGCGGACGAACGTGAATTAGTCATCTTTTTAACACCACGCGTTTTGACGGAAGATTATACAATATCTTCCAAAACAGCTTTCAAGCACATCGAGCGAGAGCAGGAAATCCCTCTCGTCCGAAGAAATGCGGTGGAAAAGGCTCTTTCAAATTTTGAAAAATTAAACTTTTAACGTTAAAATAAAGTCCTGATATGGCGCACTATAAATTGGGCGAAATTCTTATTAAGCAAGGCCTTATCACCGAGGGCCAATTAAGCCAAGCTATTGAATTACAACGAGAACAGCACGGCCGTATCGGTGAGGTATTGATCAAATTAGGGCTGGTCAGTGAAGAGGACATTGCCGCGGCTGTCGGTGAACAATTAGGGCTGCCTTATTCTTCCGATAAATCCAATCTTCTGGCCCCGCGGGCAGATCAAAACCTTGATAAACTCATCCCGCAAGACTTTGCTCAAAAAAATTGTGTCCTTCCCCTGTCAAAGAATATGAATATGCTGACCTGTGCCATTGCCGATCCGCTGGACCTGGTCCTGATAGATAACTTAAAAAAGGTCAGCGGTCATGAGATCAATCCCATTATCGCCACCCGGTCGGCTATTTTAAAGGGCGTCACGACATTTTACACCAAGCAAACCGCCATCCTCGGTGATAACCGCGGTTCGATGTTGGGGGAGGCCGTTCAAAGCAGCTATACCCCAACCAAGGAATCTTTCGCGGAAAAGCATGCGCAGACCTCCGATTCGGCCGAATTAAGCATCGACAAACTTATCGCGAAAGCGGGGGAAGCCCCGGTCATAAAGTTAGTTGACCTGATCATCCGCCAAGCGATCGATGAGCGCTCCAGTGATATTCATATCGAACCATTTAAAGATAAAATAAATTTACGCTACCGTATCGACGGCGCTCTTTATCAGATCCCGCCGCCGTCCTCGCACATGATGTCAGCGATCGTTTCGCGCATTAAGATCTTGGCGAAGCTGGATATTGCCGAAAAACGTTTGCCTCAGGACGGCAACATCACCGCAAAACTCGAAGACCGGACCGTTGATCTTCGTATTTCAACGATCCCGACTGTCTGGGGCGAAAAGGTGGTCATGAGAATCTTGGATAAAGCCGCCACACCGCTCAATTTGACGCAATTAGGATTCGATGCCAAACAATTAGAGCACATCCGCAAGGCCCTGCATACACCCTACGGATTGATCTTTGTCACAGGGCCGACCGGTAGCGGTAAATCGACCACACTCTACTCTTCATTAAATGAGATCATAAATCCAAAAAAGAATATCTTAACCGCAGAAGACCCTGTAGAATTTAAGATCGAAGGTGTCAACCAAGTCGCTATAAAATCAGATATCGGGTTAACCTTTGCCACGATCTTAAGGGCATTCCTGCGTCAGGACCCGGACGTCATTATGGTCGGGGAGGTGCGCGATCTAGAAACAGCCCAGATCTGCGTGCGCGCGGCCTTAACCGGCCACTTGGTCCTAAGCACCTTGCACACCAACGACGCCAGTTCAGCGGTTACCCGGCTTTTAGATATAGGGATCGATTCGTTTTTATTAACTCCTTCTTTAATCATCATCATCGCCCAAAGACTTGCGCGGCGGCTGTGCACGCATTGTAAGGAACCTTATGAACCTCAGCCTGACCAGTTAGGTGGACTTAAGCTTAAAAGTGATCTTGTTTACCGGGCCAAGGGATGTGAAAAATGTCACTTTACCGGATACCGGGGCCGAATAACCATAGCTGAAGTCATGCTGATCAGTGAAAAGATCCGGCGCTTGATCTCCCAACACGCTACGTATAACGAAATACAGGATGCTGCCCGACAAGAGGGCATGATCACTATCTTTGAAGACGGTATAAAAAAAGTGGAAGAAGGCACCACCAGCCTGGATGAAATCTTAAGTATCGCGTTTCAAAACGAATAAACGTCAGGACACTCAATGCCCAAATTCTCTTATATTGTCAAAGATGCCAATGGTAAAACTTTAGCCGATACCACAGATGCCTACGATAAGGCCTCGGTCGTTAAATCCCTGCAGGAGAAGGGATATTTTATTGTTAGCATTCAGGAAATTAGAATGGGCGAGCCGGAAAGCAGGGCATCCCGGATGAAAGGGCCGAAAAAGTTTACTCATAAAGGGATTAAACTTGACGATCTTATTATCTTTGCCCGCCAACTGACGACCATGGTCGAGGCAGGCGTTACGCTCCTGCGGAGCCTGGATGTTATCTTAGTGCAGGTTGAAAGCCGTAATTTCTATGCGGTTGTCAAACGGATCAAGGCTGATGTGGAGCAGGGCAGTTCTTTAAGCCAAGCCCTGGCCAAGCATCCGCGAGTCTTCAATCAATTCTGGGTCAGCTTGGTGGAGGTCGGGGAAGCGTCCGGCACCATGCCCACAATTCTTAATAAATTAAGCTTTTATCTTGAACAGCAGGCGGCTTTTAAATCTTCAATTATTTCTGCCATTATTTATCCGGCGATCTTATTTGTAGTGGCCAACGGCGCTATCGGCTTTTTTGCCTTTTTTGTGGCCCCGCGCTTTGAAAGCATTTTTAATACCTTAGGCGCGGAATTGCCCCTCATCACAAAACTTCTTCTTGATTTCTTTAATTTTGTTAAGGCAAAATTTATTTTCCTTGCGATAGGGATCGCGTTCCTCATTTTTGTCGTAAATCAGCATATCCACACATACAGGGGCCGATTAAATTTAGAGAAATTTTTATTTGGTCTTCCTATCTTTGGTAATATAATGAAACTAATTATATTGGAACGATTTGCTTCACAGATGGCGATATTATTGGACAGCGGCGTGCCCATTTTACATTCTTTGGACATCACACAGCGCATGGTGGGCAATCAAACGTGCTCCTTGACGGTTGCCAACATCAAAGAGCAGGTACGGGCAGGGAAATCGCTCGTGGGCCCCATGGAAAATAGCGGGTTTTTCCCTCCCATGGCGACACAGATGATCGCTGTCGGGGAGGAAAGCGGGGAATTAAGCAAAATGCTTAACCACGTGTCAGTTTATTATCAGGATATTGTTTCCACATTCATGAAACGTTTCGGGACTATTATTGAACCGGTCATGCTTATTTTTATGGGGGTTGTTATCGGGATCATGGTTTTGGCCATGTTCCTGCCGTTGTTTAATATCGCCACTATGGGACACTAAAGATAAGGAAGGAGGGATGCAGACGTTTCTTAACCTTAAATTTAGCTCTTGTAAGCTGTTTCTATCATATAAATGTTCTTTGAAAACGCTTTCACATTGTTCTTAAAGGTCCATTGAATTCCTGTATAAATGTTATATATTCTTAATAGATACGGTGTTATAGTTGAAACGGTAAACTACTCGTTAAGGGTAGGGCACAAAGCTATCCCGATGTTCCCTGAAAAAGTGTGGAAATCGGGACCCCGACTAAGCGTCGGGGCAGGGCCCCACGTTTTTTGCAGGAAAAATAACTCAGTGAGGCAGCCAGCTACCAACTTAATTAAGGACAATGTGACCTATTCGAATTCAACTAGAATAGGTTTTTTTATTGAAAGGGGGGATGTAGCCAAAAACAAGCGTTTAAGTAAAACGAAATCCATAACATTCGTTAAATGTTTTTTATATAAATCGAACAATTAACAGGAGTTATCACATGCAAAAAAGAAATAGAAAAGGTTTTACATTACTTGAGATCATCATTGTGGCCATCATCATCGCGGTTTTAGCCAGCTTGGCCTTGCCGCGTTTCTTGACCACGGTACAAAACACCTACCAGAGTGAGGGTTGGCAGAACATCTCTGCGGTGCGCGGGGCGATCCATCGATGCAATACTATCAACAATGACTACCAGCTTTGCGATCAATTCCAAAATCTCGATGTCCCTGACCCACAGTTTGAGGCAGGCGCCCACTTCACCTATGGCATTCTCGCGACACAAAACACCTTTGCGATCACGGCTACGCGTAATTCCTTGGCCGGTGGGTCTACTGCCAATTCTGTGAAACTTTTACAGAACGATGGTACCAGTGTCATCCAGCGTTCCGGGACAACGATCTGGTCGGGTGTTTAAACGCAGTTAACTTAAACCCCAGCTGCCTTCGGGCGGCTGGGGTTTTTTTGTAACCTATGAAAAATCTATCTAAAAACAATGCTGCCTTAACCTTAACCGAGATCCTGATCACGCTTACCATCTTATCGATCGCGGCGGCCCTTGCTGTTCCCAAATTGAGCGATGCCATGGAGGGCAACAAGACCAAGGAGGCTGAAAGTATTTTAGCCGCGCTCATGCGCGCACAGATCATTTATAAGGATTTTAATCCCGGCTCAGGGGGGGCATATGCCACACAATTATCATCATTGGACGTCACTATTCCTCTTCCGGTACATTATAATACGCCCACTGTAGGAAACAGCTCTTATAGTGTTGCTACCATTCTTCGGAATGGTTCTTCTCCCTATAACTATACGTTATACGTGAATATTTCTGGTACGGTTCAGTGCAACGGAGGGGCAAATAATATTTGCACCAAATTAGGTTATCCTAAATCTTTAGGACACGGAGGTCTCAGTGGATTACCGACACCGATCGATTAATTTAAAAGCTTTCACCCTCATGGAATTAATGATCGCCATTATCATTATCGGTGTCATTTCCGCGTTAGCGATCCCTAATTACCGAAAGACCGTGGAGCGTGCGCATCGCCAGGATGCGGAGACACAGCTTATCGCGCTCCATGCCGCAAACCATATTTATCGGGCCCAAACCGGCCAAACCTATCTGCAGGCGCCTACCGCTTTGGATATCGATGCCATAAATAACGCGCTGGGCATCAATCTCATTTCCAACGGAATGACTTACAGTTATCAATGTACAACACCCTTTAGCGATTATACAGCCACGGCCATACGCCAAGCACCAGCAACGGCCTTTACTATCACAATTACTAATCTCGGAGTTAGTCCAGGCTACAGCCTTGCCTGTACTCCCGCAGGCCATATGGCATGTGATTAAAAAATATGATACTGCCCTTACGACGCAAAAAATTAGGTTTTTCTATCATTGAGGTCGTTGTTGCGGCGGTTATTTTTTCCATCGCCGCCGCGGGGATCCTGGCGATGTCCTCTATCGCCGGCCGGCCCAAGGCGGCCCGTTCCGAGCGCGCTATCGGAGCGGCTCTATTCGCCCAGCAGCTTTTAGCCTGGTATCGCACCAAAGTCGAAGCCACGAGCTACAATACCGGAAACCTGGCGGAAGGAAATTATACATTTAACACCGGTATTTATAGCGCCTTTGTACAGATCCGAAATGATACAAGCGGGGCGGGACGCTTTATCAATATCAAGGTTGATTGGAATGAGCCTTAGAAAAAAACTTATAACTTATAACTTAAAACTTAGAACTAAAAGTGGTTTAACCCTCATTGAATTGATCATCGCCAGTATCCTGATGGGCCTGGTGATGATGGGCGTCATTTCGCTGGATTATGCCATGCGCCGTACGTACCGCGTAAGCGCCATGAGCGCGGATGTGTCAACCCGCATCTCCGGAGCAATGGTGCATATTTTTAACCGGGCCTCTTTGGCGGTCGGGATGTCAACGGACTTGGGGCTTTGGCCTTTTGAGGATGCGAGCGTCCGCGGACTTGTTCTCCGTCAAGATAGAAATAATACCCCGGGTGATTTTACCGATGATACGTGGATACGTTATATCCACAACAAATCCGGTGGAGGGGCAGGGGACATTTATTATTGTGAGATAATTTCTGATTTCACGAACGTCCACATTACACCCGGCGCGCCACCGGCCCTGGATGCCACGGTATATGATCCTGCCTCATGCGTAGGGACTCAATATTTTTTGACGCACGTTTATCCCGCAACCACCTTCACAACGTATACCTTGATTAATGACCCGGGCAACTTTGAATTTTATCTGCAAGTTGATATGACCGGCCGCAACAGCGATACCGACCCTGTTGACCCTATAAAAAACAAAGAATACAAACTTTCGACCCGCGTCACTCCGCTCGGCCACACCTTTTAATGGTTCGGCTCCGCTCACCATTCAGTAAAAAATTAGCTTGGCAATTCTAAGAATTTAAATAAGACCGATTAAATTTATAAAAAATATATTTGGATTCTCTATTTTTAATCATATAATGAAAATATCTTTTCCAGGACACATCATGTCCTGGAGGGAAATTCCGAGCACTATTTTAGCAAAATGATGGATATCAAGCAGTTAAATGAAAAAATCTGTAATATTTGCTAAAAATTTTTTATATAAATCGAAAAATCAACAGGGGGGTATCACATGCAAAAAAGAAATAGAAAAGGTTTTACATTACTTGAGATCATCATTGTGGCCATCATCATCGCGGTTTTAGCCAGCTTGGCCTTGCCGCGTTTCTTGACCACGGTACAAAACACCTACCAAAGTGAAGCTTGGCAGAACATCTCTACGGTGCGCGGGGCGATCCTTCGATGCAATACGATTAACAATAACTACACACTTTGCGATCAATTCCAAAATTTCGATGTTTCTAACCCGGCTAATGATGCAGGCGCCCACTTCACCTATGGCATTCTCGCGACACAGAACACCTTTGCGATCACAGCTACGCGTAATTCCTTGGCCGGTGGATCTACCGCCAATTCTGTAAAGCTTTTACAGAACGATGGTACCAGTGTCATCCAGCGTTCCGGGACAACGATCTGGTCGGGTGTTTAAACGCAATCCCCCCAGCTGCCTTCAGGCGGCTGGGGGCTTTTACAAACATTTGCAAAATATATTCAAAAAAGCATATCTGTTTTTTTTCGAAACTTAATGATATCACTAAGATAAAAGAACAAAATATTTTATTACACATGTTTATGATTTTATCGATACGATACCCCGTCACTCTTCTCAGCCATACCTATTAACAAAAAATTAACTTGGCAGTTTGCAAAA
>Ga0154339_1003_pt1 | contig 16162 bp, 19 predicted proteins | sample RifGroA2_FD_115867 | JGI IMG/M metagenome (GOLD analysis project Ga0154339, IMG submission 115867) | Omnitrophica WOR_2 bacterium GWA2_47_8
AGATTTCCGGGATTTCGATAACGGCCGAGCCGTCCGAACGTCTTGCGAATACCAGCCATATTTGTTTCTCCGGAGTGAAGAGCGAAACGCTTTTAATCGCCTTAGACCAGAGAGAAATTTATGTTTCAAGCGGATCTGCCTGCATGAGCGGCGCGCAGGAGCCTTCTCACGTGCTGAAAGCCATGGGGTTTTCTGACGCGGAAGCGGAGAGTGCTGTGCGATTCAGTTTTGGCCGTTTCACGACTGAAGCGAATGTCTATTTTTTAGTTCAGGAAATCCGTGATATTGTCTACCATCTTCGGTCAGGGAAAAATTCTACTGTGAAGGATCAAAACACGTTGCGTTCAGGAGCGAATGTCTAATGCAAACAAAGGAAGAAATACTTCAGAGTCTAAAAACGATTGAAGACCCGGAATTAAAACGTGATATTGTTTCGCTGGGAATGCTTAAGGAAGTTAAAGTCGAAGGTGAAAAGGTTTCAATTACTCTAAATTTTCCAGGCGGGTCCAGTCCTGTTTCAGATTCAATTCAAAAACAAATTCAGAGCAAATTAGCCGCACTGGGAATTCGAAAGCTGGAAATTCAAATGGCCTCAGTTTCGGCCCAGCGTCCGGCCTCAGCGGTAGTGGATTTGGAATCATTGATAAAATCCACGCCATGAATGTTTCTCACCATTTCAATGCGATGTTCTACGCCCTTAAAGTGGGTAAACACATCGGCGCAAACATCTTCCTTAATATTCAAGATCTTGGCCACTTCCAAAGCCGCTAAAAAATTCGGGTTATTAAACTTTTGGGGGACTTTGGGGTCATTAAAATACCTAACCTGCGCTTTGACTTCTTTTTTCAGTAAGCTTACGGCCGGGTCGGCCGCGTTCAAAACGGCAAAATCATTCTTGCCCTGGTTTAAGAAGATCCTTTTCTTGGCCTGAAAATATTCTTCCAGGTCCGCGTGCCGGTCCAGGTGGTTTTGATTAAAATTTAAAAAGACCGCGATAAAAGGCTTAAAATCAACGATCGTTTCCAGCTGAAACGAACTGATCTCTAAAACAAAATAATCGTACTCTTGGGACCGAAGGACAAAATTCGAAAAGGCATTCCCGACGTTACCGCAAAGACAGGCCTTCTTCCCTGATTTTTCGATCACATCCCGGATCAGGGTTGAGACCGTGGTTTTGCCGTTACTGCCGGTGACGGCGATGACCGGCCGCTGGCAGAATCGGAAGGCCAGCTCCACCTCGCCCATCACTGGGATCTTCTTGGCCTTCGCCCATTGAACAGGCAAGGCATCCCGCCTTACACCAGGGCTTATGACCAGAAGATCACTGTCCTCGATGAATTTTTGTATGTGTCCGCTATATTCCGCGCTGATCTTATTTTTAGTGATCCAGGACTGGACATCTTTGGGTAATTTCTCAAACGGTTCTTTATCAGATATCTTCGGCGTTCCCTTTAATTCCAAAATCAATTGCGCGGCGGCGAGTCCGCTTTTAGCTGCACCGATGATCGTGACTTTTTTATTTTTTAACTCCATTATCTGATCTTTAAGGTGGTCAGGGTTATGAGGGCCAAAATAATACCAATGATCCAAAAACGGATGATGATCTTTGATTCACTCCATCCGGAGAGCTGCAGATGGTGGTGCAGCGGAGACATTTTTAAGATCCGCTTTTTGCGTAACTTTACCGAGAGCACCTGCAGGATAACCGAAAGCGCTTCGGCAACAAAAACCCCTCCCAAAAGGACAAGGAGCAGTTCTTTTTTAATAAAGACCGCGATGATGCCGAGGCTTCCGCCTAAGGCCAAAGATCCGACATCCCCCATAAAGATCGAAGCCGGGTAACAGTTAAACCACAAGAACCCTAAACTTGCGCCCATGATCGCGGCGCAAAAAAGCGTTAATTCCCCGGTCCCGGTAATATGCGGGACAAACAAATACTCGGCCATCTTCAAATGCCCGGTGATATAACTTAAAATGCCCAGCGTCAGCGTGACGATCAGAACAGACCCGATGGCCAACCCATCCAGCCCGTCGGTTAAATTAACCGCGTTGGACGTCCCCACCACTATGATCGCTACAAAAGGGATATAAAAAAGCCCCAGGTTGATCACCAAATTTTTAAAAAAAGGCACGTCTAATTTGGTGGATATGGCCGGATCCAAATAAATAAAAAACCCGACCAGCAGTCCCAGCGCCAATTCCCACAAAAACTTTGTCCGGGCGGGTAAGCCCCGCTGCCCTTTTTTTGCCAGGAATTTATTCAGCAGCCCCCGCCTCTGCAACCGGCTTAAAATATGGTTTGATTTTATCTTGTCATCCAAAAGATGCGGCTCAGAGGAATGGAGCAATTTGACATAATCATCCAAGAACCCAACCAGCGCTAACCAGCCGCAGGTAAAGATCGTCATCTGAATGAATTTATTGCTCAGATCCGCCCACAGAAGAACGGAGATCAATATGCTTCCGATAATAAAAACCCCTCCCATCGTGGGGGTGCCTTCCTTCGTCACTTGAAAAATATCCAACGCCGGGGCGTCCTCACGCTTGGCCTTTTCCTGGATCCGGATCTGTTTAAATTTCCGGATGAATATTGGGCCCAAGATAACACATAAAAGGAATGTGGTCACAGCAGCCATCCCCGCGCGGAAGGTGATATATTTAAAAATATTTAAGAACGGAAAAAGGTCTTTAAATTCTGACAGGTAGTAGAACATGTTTAGTTTTTATGCGTTAAAAGTTTGTTTAAAAATTCCACGGTTTGCTCCATATGCATCCCGCGGGAACCCTTGACCAGGATCGCATCACCGGGCTTAAAAAACCCAGGCAGCCGCTGGTGAAGCTTGTTCACAGTGTCGAAATGAAAGGCCGACACGTCCGTATTGTTCCGCTTTGCATCTTCGCAGATAAACTTAGCCAGCTTTCCCACACCGAGAACAAGGTTGATGTTAAGCTGGCCGGCCAAGACGCCCACTTCGCGATGCAATCTTTCTGTCTTTTCGCCTAATTCAAGCATATCCGCACAGATCAAGATCTTTTTTCCTTTATTCCGGATCTGCGCCAACGTTTCGATCGCACTTCGAAAAGAAACCGGATTCGCGTTATAGGTGTCATCGATGATCCAACTGCCCCGCCTTTGATTGATCATGAACCGGCCTTTGGGGAAACGGAAACTTTTAAGCCGCCGCTGGATATCCGCAACATCTACCTTAAATAATCTGGCCGCACTGATCGCGGCCAAGGCATTATAAATATTATGCTGCACCGGTGTTTTTAATTCAAAGATTTGTTTATGAATCTGAAATCTTAAATTGACCGGGCCGCTGGAAGGCAAGACCTCGGCCTTATACCTGGACCTCGCATGGACCCCGTAAGATATTATCTTTTGCCTTTTCCCGACCTTTAACCCTCTTAAGTACGGGTCATCATAATTTAAAATGACCTTGCCCGTGGGGGACATATATTTAACCAAGTCAGACTTTTCTTTTAAGACCCCGGCCGGCGATCTCAAAAATTCCAGGTGCGATGCGCCGATATTTGTAAAAATAGCCTCAGTCGGTTCCGCTATTTGGGCCAACCATTTGATATCACCGAAACAATTTGTTCCCAATTCCAAAACAACCATCTCATGTCTGGGATTTAACCGAAAAAGCGTTAACGGCACCCCAAACTGATTATTCTCCGTGGCGATATTTTTAAGGACATTGTAACGGCTGGATAAAACATGCGCCGCCATTTCTTTGGTCGTTGTCTTTCCGCTACTGCCGGTTATGGCGATCAGCGGGATCTTAAATTTTCGTCGATAAAACCGCGCCAGGAAACCCAAGGACTTGGTCGTGTCCTTGACATATAAAACAGGGATGTCTTTCTTAAATCCGCCTTTTTTCGAAACAATGACCGCGGCCGCCCCTTTTTTAATACAGTCACCGATAAAATCATGACCGTCCAAACGCTTGCCGACAATGGCGATATACAACTCGCCTTTCCTGATCGTTCGGGAATTAATAGAAACTCCCCTTATTCTGATATCCGCATTCCCTTGCAGGACTTTGGCGCCTATCTCATCTATGATTTCATTTAAGTTAAATTGCATCACGCCTTATTGACAAGTTTCCGGGCAGCGAAAAATTCCTGGATGACCTCTTTATCATTAAAATGGATCGTTTGGTTCTTAAAGATCTGATAATCTTCGTGGCCTTTGCCGGCGATCAGGACCACATCGTCCTTTTGCGCCAGATGCAGGGCGTAGTAAATGGCTTCCTTGCGCTCAGCGCTCACGGCATAATTTTCCTTAGAACATCCTACAATGATCTCATCGATGATATCCTGCGGGTCCTCCGTACGCGGGTTATCGCTGGTCAGGATCACGATCTCTGCCAATTGACTGGCCACCTTGCCCATTTTCGGCCTTTTGGTCTTGTCGCGGTTCCCGCCGCAGCCAAAAACCACGATAAGTTTTCTGGTTTTGATGTCCTGAAGACAGCTTAAAACATTTTTAAGGCCGTCCTCCGTATGCGCGTAGTCGATGAAAACATGAAAATCCTGGCCGCAGTTGATCTTTTCTAAACGACCCGGCACCATGGCGAGTTCCTCCACGCCTTTCTCGATCGAGGATATCGGGATTTTTTCCGCATAACAGGCCGCTACAGCGCCTAAGATATTATAAATATTGTGCAGGCCGATCAATTTGCTTCTAATATTGATCATTTTCCCTTGCGGGCATTTGATCTGAAAAGAGGTATGGGAAATGTCCGTTGTGATATCGACAGCCTTAAAATCGCTGTCAGAAGAGACCCCGAAAGTGTAAACCTTCGCCTTGGTCATAGCCTTAAGCTGTTTGGCCAACGGATCGTCGCCGTTGATGATCGCATGGGATCCCTTCGATAGGTTTTGGAACAATTTGGCCTTAGCTAAGAAATACTTCTCGGTTGTTTGGTGATAATCTAGATGATCGCTGGTCAAATTAGTAAAAAGCCCCACCTTAAAATCGATCAAATCCACCCTCCCCTGATCCAGGCCGTGGGAAGAGACCTCCATCACGCAATAGGGGATATTTTTCTGCATTAAATTATAGAGAAACTGCTGGATCCCGATGACATCGGGGGTGGTATTGGGCGCGGGAAAAACTTCCCGGTTGATGCGATAGTTAATCGTCCCTAAAACCCCGCAGGCCTGGCCGGCTTTTTGCAAGATCGATTCGATAACAAAGGTCGTGGTTGTTTTGCCGTTGGTGCCGGTAACGCCGATCGTACGCACCTTGGAAGAAGGATGGTCATAAAATTTTGCGGCGATCTCCCGCAGGGTTTTATTCGTGTCTTCAACTTCGAGGATAAAAACATTGGGATCTTTGGGGAGCCGGCTAGTTAAAGATTTAGATTGGGAGCCGCTTGGGGATTTTATAACCGCCACCGCACCCTTTTTGACCGCATCGGGAATAAAATCCTCACCATTTTGGCTAAAACCTTTTAACGCTATAAAGAGACTATTGGGAATTACTTTGCGGGAATCTGAACAGACATTGCGGATATCATAATGGGCAACATCAGATGGTATTTTTTCTTTGGTAATATTTTGCAATAACTTACTTAATTGCATATTCCTCAATGGGATTAGCCACCGTTTGCAGGTATTTTAACGTATCTTCAGCGACTTCCTGAAAGACCGGTGCTGCCACTGTTCCTCCATAATAACTCGGATGAGGTTCATCCACCACAACGACAATAGCGATTTGAGGGTCTTCCGCCGGGGCAAATCCGATAAAAGAGGCAAAAAATTTACTGTGCGAATACAAGCCGTCAACGACTTTCTGCGACGTGCCGGTCTTTCCGGCGACACTCACACCCTTGATTTGGGCTTTCTTACCTGTCCCGTCCTGGACCACACCTATCAAAATATCTTTTAGCCGTTTGGATGTTTCAACGGTAATCACCTGATCGATAATTTGAGGTTCAAACGATCGAATGATTTGATTGTTGTTGTCTTTAAGATATTTTACCACAAACGGCTTCATGTAGACGCCATCATTTGCGATAGCCGCTATGGCCGCCACAAGCTGTAAAGGTGTCACGGTGACTTCTTGACCAATAGGAACAGCGGCAATAGAAGTTTTCGACCAAACCGACGGATTTTTTAAAACTCCGTCAACCTCTCCTTTTAGATCAATGCCGGTTAAATGACCGAAGCGGAATTTATCGGCATACTTAAAGAATGTCGTGGGCCCTAATTTCTGGGCGATCTTGGTTGTTCCAATGTTGCTGGATTCTTCAATGACCTGCTGGAAGGTCAATATTCCTTTAGGATGGGCATCATGCAGGATATGACTGCCAACCCGGTAAGAACCATTTTCACAATCAATTTTATCGACTTCTTTGAAAGTTCCTTCCTGTAAAGCCGCTGCTGCCGTCACGATCTTAAAAACAGAACCCGGCTCATACGTATAACTCAGGGCGCGGTTGGTCCGGCTTTCGATAGACGCGATCTCAACCTGGCTGACATCGTACGTAGGCCGATTGGCGAGGGCCAAGATCTCTCCGGTTTTCGGGTCCATAACAATAATGGTAGCCCATTTGGCATTATGCTTTTGAAAGGCCTTATCCAGGGCCCTTTCAGCCAAAAATTGGATCGTCTCATCGATCGTTAAAACAATATTAAATCCGTCTTCCGGTGGGAGATAACTTTTTTCGATCAATAATTCCCGCTGGCGGGCATCACGCAAGATCTGCGCCCAACCTTCTTTACCTTTTAGAAAATGATCATACTGCAGTTCAATGCCTTCTAAGCCCTGGTTATCGATCCCCGCAAAACCGACGACATGGGCGGCCAGAGATTGGTTGGGGTAAAAACGTTTACTTTCCTTACGAAAGCCGATGCCTTTGATCTTGAGGGCTTTAATCCTTTTAATCTTTTCCTGAGGAAGTTTACGCTCTACCCAGACAAAATATTTATTTTTACTTAATTTAGATTGAATGAAATCCGCACTCACCCCTAAGAGGGCAGGCAACTCTGCCACGGCCTTGTCTTTGTCTGCCTGGCCCATGATCCTTGGGTTTGCGTACAGTGAAGCGGCCGTGACATTAAAGGCCAACGGCCTTAATTGGCGGTCGTAAATCGTGCCACGGATAGGCTCCAGGTCGATCATATAATTGTGCTGCCGGCTGGCGAGCTTGGAGAGATGTTCGGAACGGAAGATCTGAATATACGTTAATTTAAAGATAAAAACAATGAGGCTTAAAATAAAAAAAGAAAGGACGCCACAAAACCGAAGGGTGTGCTGTCGTGCTTGCATTAATGCTGCGGCCTCGCCTCTGCTTCAGATTTTAAGCTAAAAATATTTAGCCAACTATTGAATTTATTTTCCTGCTCTTTTGCCAAGGCTACGTTATTGTTATTCTTTCTTTGCGCGGCGACAGGCAATCTAATGATCTGAGACTTATCAAGGAACTTCATCTCTGAATTTTCATCTAAGAGCAGGCACCCTAAATTATTGGCTGATTTAAGTTTTAAGATATTGTAAGTGGAGATCCCGTTGCTTTCCTTTAATTGCTTAACGATACCCTCCCGGATCTTGCCCTTGTAGGCAAGATCATAGATCTGCATCTGCATGTTGATGTAGATCAAGGATAACAGGGTCACAAAGAACATTATTCTAATGGCGTGGGATATTTTCATGGACCTACTTTATCCTTTCCGCGACCCTTAACTTGGCACTGCGTGATCTTGGATTGGATCTTATTTCTTCTTCAGTCGGCGTGAGCGGCTTTTTTGTCAGTATGGAAAAAAATCCCTGCTTCTCAAAGTAACGGAAGCTTTGTTTCACGATCCTGTCTTCCAGAGAGTGAAAAGAAATAACACAGATCCTGCCTCCGATTTTAAGCAAGGAGACGCTTTTCGCGAGCGCGATCTCCAAGGCCTCGAGCTCCCGGTTAACCGCTATCCGAAAAGCCTGAAAGGTTTTGGTGGCGGCGTGAATTTTCTGATGACGGAATTGTGAAGGGATGGCCCTGACCACGATTTCTTTTAAGTCCTGGGTTGAGTTGATAGGGTTCTTAGCCCTTTCTTCGACCAATAAATGCGCGATGCGGTTGTGCCACCTCTCCTCTCCGAAATTCTTTAGTATGGAGGAGATCTCTTTTTCAGAAAGTGAATTCACCAGATCATAAGCCGAGATATAACTCTCCTGATCCATGCGCATATCCAGCGGCCCTTCCGAATTAAAACTAAAACCTCTATCCGGGTTATCCAGCTGATAACTGGAAATCCCCAGATCTAAAAGGATCCCGTCAACCTCTACGATCCCCAGGGATTCCAAGATCCGGTCAATGTTTCGATAGTCGCCATGAATATAATGCGTTTTGATAAGACGCCCCTGCAGTTCATTTTGAGCAATGCTTAGCGCATGTCCGTCCCTGTCAATTCCGACGATACAACCGCCCTCTTGCAATCCCTGGGCAATGGCAGCCGCATGCTGGCCTAAACCCACCGTACAGTCGACAATGCAGGCCTGAGGATTGATCGAGAGATACTCGACAACCTCTTTCGCCATGACGGGTTTATGTATTTGATCTTGCGCCATGATTTTCTCGTTAATGTCCATGAAATCAATTCGTAATTTAGCTCGTATACCGCGGGATACCATTTTCCTGAACGGCCAGATCAAATCGCGTCCGGATGAAATCAGAGTGCTGTTCATTTTGGATCTCATCCCAGGTGCCTTTTAGGCCATTTCTTTGATAAACCTTGCTGCGGTTATTAAAGATCAAAAATAAACGCGTACGACCCGTTGTTTTTTCCTCCGTCGAACAAAAGACACAATCAAAGCTGGGGAACTCTACCATGTGCTTAAAAACAACTTCGTTAAACTGTCTGGTCTGCATCAATCCACCTCCTCTAAGGGGTTATTATATTTTCTGCGATCTGCTCAAAGGTGTCCTTGGAACGGCTATAAAATTCCTGCCAGGCATGCCCATTCCAAATTTCGATACGGTTGGAGATCCCGATGATGACCGTATCCCGTTTTATGTCGGCGTAGTCTTTTAAATATTGCGGAATGATGAAGCGTCCTTGACGGTCAGGCACCACATCAACTGCGCCGGAAAAAAACAATCGATTGAAACTCCTGGATTCCTGTTTGGTGAATGACATGGTCTTAAATTTCTGCTCCTGCACGCGCCATTCCTCCTCGTTAAACATAAATAGACATTTGTCTAAACCTCGCGTGACAAAAAACTTTTCTATCCCATTTTCCTTGCATATCTCGCGAAAACGCGCAGGGAGAATAAGCCTTCCTTTTCGATCGATTGTGTGACTGTATTCACCGTAAAACATTAGGGTCTCTCATATTAAAAAGAAAAAACCGGAGCTAAACCACTTCACCCCACTTTGCTCCACTTGTTTTCAATTATATGAATCCCCCTAGGGTATGTCAACACCTAATTAAAAAAAATTTTACGTATTTTCTTTAAATACAATAGGTTGTGCCTAAAAAGCAAATAAATCAATATATGGGGGCGCTTCTGACAAAAAAACACCCAGGAAGAGGCGATCCTGAGGCATTTTGAAGGGAAATTTGGGATCTATTGGGGAAAGTCCTACGGCAGGAAGTGCACGGGAACTCGCTTAAAAATCCGGCGGATCTTTTTCTCGTCGGACTCCAATTGCCTTACCAAGGATTCCTTGGTATAAAAAACCTTTTCATCGCGGATCTTTTCGACAAATTCCACGATGATCTCTTTGCCATAAATATTTTGCCTAAAATTAAAGATGTTGACCTCGAGGTTGATCTGGTTGGGATGGGATTGAAAGGACGGCCGATAGCCGATATTCGCCATTCCCTTACAGCGCTGGCCGTCGATCACAACATACACGGCGTAGACACCGGCGGGGGGAAGTGTTTCGTTGGTAGGATATATATTCGCCGTCGGAAACCCTAAGCCTTTCCCTCTTTTGTCTCCGGGCTGAACAACGCCAACGACTGAAACCAGACGGCCCAATAGTTCACTGGCTTTTTTTAAATGACCTTCTCTGATAAGATTACGGATTCTGGTACTACTGATCACTTCGTGATGCGTTTTCACAGCCTTTACAATATTGACCTTAAATCCAAATTTTTTCGCCAATTGAGAGAACAACGCCAAGTTGCCCTCGCGGTCCTTGCCAAAACGAAAATCATAACCCACAAATATCTCTTTGGGCATCAATCTCTCAACCAAATATTGCTTTATAAATCTCTCAGGGCTTAATTGTGAGAACCGCTTGGTAAAACGGATAACCAGGCAGACATCCACGCCTAATCTTTCAATCAACTGCAAACGGTAAGATAACGGGACCAGGGTGGATAATTTTACTTCCGGCCGCAATACCTGCACGGGGTGAGGATAAAAAGTAACAACGACGGATGTGCCGTTGATTTTTTTTGCTTTTTCAACGGCCCTTTTGATCAGACGCTGATGCCCCACGTGTAAACCATCGAAGACGCCTAACGCAATAACAGAATTTGGATACTTTCTCTGGATTTGGTGAATCGAGGAAAAGACTTTCACTGAAGGTTAACCAATTGATCAAGAGATTCCCACTGCCTGATATATTTCTCACTCACGTCATTGATCTCAACAGCCTCATCCAATTTAAAAGGCCCTACCTTTGTTCGCTGGATCTGAGTAATGCACGCGCCGCAGCCCAAAACCTCTCCGATATCCTGGGCCAGTTGTCGAATATATGTCCCCTTGGAGCATTCGACAGAAATCTGAACTTCCGGCAAAACAAAATTAATGATCTTCAGTATATCAATACGGATCTTTCGTGAAGGCCGCTCGACCTCGATCCCCTTTCTGGCTAATTTATACAATCTCTCTCCTCCCACCTTAACGGCTGACACCATGGGCGGGACTTGCTCGGTCTCTCCGGTAAAACGCGGCAAGATATCCTCAACCTTCTTTTCTGTCACATCGGCATAAGGCTTTGTTATGAGGATCTTTCCCTGGATATCGGCGGTGGTTGTGGTCGTCCCCAACAAAAGCGTGGCCCGATAAGCCTTATCAAAAGATTCAAACTTTTTAAAAAGCCGTGTCGATTCCCCCAAAAGAATGATCAAAACACCCGTCGCCAGCGGATCTAACGTGCCGGCATGCCCCACGCGCCGCATATTGAATTTTTTACGGATAACACTCACCACATCATGCGATGTCATGCCCTGAGGCTTATTCACCACCATAAGACCATTTATTTTTCTTTGATCGATCATAGGTTTAACATTTCCTTGATTTTACTGAACACGCGCTTCTGCGCGGTCCGTATATTCCCTTGGATAATACATCCGCTGGCTTTTTTATGGCCCCCGCCTTGAAAATAAGAAGACAACTTTGCGACATCCAAATGGCTCTGCGATCTAAAATTGACCCGGGTCGATTTATCTTCTTTCTCTACGAAAATGACAACGACTTCCACGCCCTTGATCGTTCTTAAAAATTTAAAGATCTTATCCTTAAGGTCAAAATGCTCAGAAAAACTTTTCAGATCCTTATTCTTTAATGTGACATACAAAACCTTGCCCTTATACATAATGCGGAAATTCTTAATGATCTTTATATAGTTTTGGATGTCATTGAGCGGAATGGATTCGTACAGCTGCCGATACAGATCGCTGATACAAAAATCATACTGCATGAGCCGGCTGATAATGGCGTGTGTTTTCGACGTTGTATTTTCATAACGAAAAGATCCTGTGTCTGTCACGATCCCCAAATAAAGATTGACCGCGATATCCCGGGTTAATTTAGCCTTAGCAGCCATTAAAAAATCGTACAGGATCTCAGAGGTCGAGGACGCGGCAGGCAAAACCAGATTATGATCCCCAAAATCCTTATTGGTGATATGGTGATCGATATTAACAACTGTCCGGCAATCCTGAACCAGGCCCATCACCTTTCCCACGCGCTCCAACTCTCCGCAATCAAGGACGATCGCCACATCAAACGTATTCTTTACGGCGGAATGATAACCCTTGATCATTTTAACCTGCGGGATAAAACAATAGCGTTTCGGGACGCGCTCCTCATTAATGATCGAAACCTTTTTTCCTAAAGCCCGCAAAAATAACCCCAAGGCCAGCTCGGAACATAGCCCGTCCGGGTCAGGATTGACGTGCGTGCTTATCAGAAAAGAATCGTTTTCCTTAATGGTTTGAAGGATCTTCTTTATGTTCATTTTTGATTTCCTCTAAGGCCTGCTCAATGCGGGCACTATATTCTATCGATTTATCATAGACAAAGTCAATCTCCGGTGTATAACGCAAATTAATCCTCTCACCGATCAATTTGCGGATATACCCGCGGGCCTTGTTCAAAGATTCTTGCGCCTCACGCACCTTCTTCGCATCGCCTAAAACACTAAAACTCACCTTCGCATGCCGAAGGTCACGGCTCACAACGACCTGGGTGATCGTAGAAAGCTGCACCCGGGGGTCTTTTAAGTCAGCCTGAAGGATATGACTTATTTCTCTTTTCATTTGTTCATTCACTTTTTCAATACGGTCCATAGTACACCTCGCCTATTAAGAAGATTTTAAACTCAAAGCTGCCCTGATCTCATCTTTTCTGCTCTTTAAACATCCGTCCAATTTGAAATAAAGCAATTTATTAAGGACCCGGCCGATCTTCTGTCCGTCGGTAATGCCGATGGCCTTCAGGTCATCTCCGTTCACGGACAGCTTAACGGCCCGATACTTATGGACACAATCCTCAACATATTTCTTAGCACATCTGGATCTTGCCTGAAATCTCATAACGATAAGGTTCTCTAAACTAAAAGAATAAAGCAGAGAGTAAACATCACTGGGGCGCAGGCCTTCCCTGCTCAAATCCTTTAAAACCTTCAAATGATCAGCCAGCAAAAATAACTTTTCCCGATCTGCCTTCTTGAGATTAAATATCCCAGTCAAACTGCGGACCTTGAATCGCGATTCTTTATAGATCAAGGCCATAAAGGCGATCAGCCACCAGTCGACATTTGCAAATGAAGAGGACCTGCCCAGCGCACTATTCTTAAAATTCTCAGCCTGTTTCATCAAATTAAGACCAGGCTTGTTCTTTAATTTTAGAAACCTTAATCCGCCAGACTGAGAAAGGAATTTTACATTCTTAACAAAATTCTTTTCCCTCAGGGTCTTTTTAAATTCATTGAAGAGCCTCTCTGCTTTAACGGTCTTCAAAAAGTCGCCTTTTAACGCGGCCTTAAAAAGGCGCTCTGTATTTTTTTCTAACTTAAAATCAAATCGCTCCTTAAATCGGACCGCCCTTAAGATCCGCGTGGGGTCATCTTTAAAACTCTGGTCATGCAAGATACGGATCTGTTTTTTCTTTAAATCCTCCTGCCCTCCGAACTCATCCACCAAGTGACCGAACGTCCCAAAATTAATGCTGACCGCCATGGCATTGATCGTGAAATCCCGTCGGACAAGATCCTCTGCAATACTCCCCTTTTCCACCACTGGCAAGGCGCCGGGATAAGGATAGGTCTCTTTTCGGGCTGAGGCAAAATCCACACGCCAATCCCTATTTAGATACACGGTCACGGTCCCAAACCGGTCGTGCACAATAAATTTATAACTGTTTTCCAGGGCCCAGGAACTCACCAACACAGCCGCATCCCCTTCCACCACAAAATCCACATCCAAATTTTTCCTTTTCAGGAGAATATCTCTCACAAAACCGCCCACCACATAAACATTAACATCGTTTTTCTGAGCCTGCTTGCCGACCTGTTCCAGCAGCCTTAAAACTTGTTTATTAAATCCTTTAAAATAATTCTGGCTCATGGTCAAGACCGCGGATGAAATTGTTTATGAATGGACCTTAACCGTTCGCGGTTCACATGCGTATAGATCTGTGTTGTAGAAATATCAGAATGCCCCAACATTTCCTGAACCGAGCGCAGATCCGCCCCCCGCTCTAAAAGGTGCGTGGCAAACGTATGCCGCAGCGTATGGGGTTTGATCGTTTTGTTGATGTTGGCCTTTCTGGCATACTGTTTAATGATCTTCCAAATGCTCTGGCGGCTGACCCTTTTTCCTAAGCGGCTGACGAAAAGATTCGGCGTAAAATTGGATTTAACCAATTTCCCGCGTGTCGAATCGCAATATTTTTTCAAAGCGCTTTTCGCCCGTCGGCCAATGGGGATGATGCGCTCTTTGCGGCCCTTCCCGATACAGCGCACAAAACCGATATCAAAATTGACATTGTCCACTTTTAGATCGACCAATTCAGAGACCCGCATCCCGCTGGCGTAAAATAATTCCAAGATCGCGTTATCCCTGATCTCCTGCCAGCGGCTTCCTTGTGAGGCCTTGATCATGGACTCGATCTCGGAAGCGGTCAAAACATCCGGCACACGTTTCCAGAGTTTAGGCGTTTCGACCAAATTCGTCGGATCATCCTTAGCCAAACGCTCCCGCACCAGAAACCGGTGGAACATCCTAAGCGCTGCCAGGCATCGGCAGATGGAAGTGGTGGACAATCCCTTCTGTTTTTGATGGAACATATACGCGGTGATGTCCTTGTGCGTGATCTGGTTGGCGGAGCCAATCCCTGACTTTTTTAAATGCTGGGCGTACCCCTCCAGATCCCGGCGATAGGCCAGAAGAGTGTTATTGGCCAAACCCCTTTCCACTGACAGATAATTAATAAAATCGTTTATAAATTCTTTCATTCTTGAGTGATGAAACCCTTAACGTTCTCAAATTGGAAATTATTCTTTATTTCCTTACTGACGGCCTCCACATGCCTTGCGATATCCTGATTATTCCGTAACGGTCTGGGCAGATCAAGGGCTTGCTGAATACTGCGCAAAGCTTCCAGATGCCGAGTTAATTCCTTTTGTTTTTCTTCAGTGAGGAGCTTCTTCATTTCTTCTAAATTGACGAGGATTTGATTAAATTTATACTGCAAAGCCTTTTCATTGGCGCTTTGCGATAATTCCGCACTTAGGTCTCTCACCCAAACCTTCCATAATTGATAAAAATGCCGGTATTTGCTCATCGCACTTTGCGTGGTTTCCGGATAATCCTCCGGCTCCAATAGCGGCAGAGATTCCGTTGTTTGTGTTTTGTCTTTCTTTTTCTGCCGGACAAATTTCTTGCGCAGCGGCTCGCAGCCGGAGAGAGCAACCGCTAAGGCCAATATAAAAATAAAACCCACCTGTACGGCAAAAGCCTTCTTGAAAGATCCGCTCAACCCTTTCATTTCTTCTCCTGTTCTTTCACTAAACGCTCAAACTCTGATTGATTGATGATCTTAAGGCCCAACTGCTGCGCCTTTTGATATTTGGACCCCGGATTCTCCCCAACGACGATAAAATCAGTATTTTTGCTTACCGAAGAATGGATCTCACCGCCCAATCTTTTGACCATCGCGGATGCTCCGATTCTACTCAAATCAGCTAATTCCCCGGTAAAGATAAAACTCTTGCCCTTCAACTTACCGTTGGCGGTTTGAGCTTTAGGCTCAACCAACTTTATGCCAACTCGCTTAAACTTTTCCAGGAGCTTTTTCGTGGCAGCCTGTTCAAAGAATTTAGCAAGTGATTCCGCCATGACCGTCCCTATTTCATGAATATCTTCGAAATCTTCTCTCTTTGCTTTAAGAATATTTTCTATGGAACCAAAACGTTGGGCGATCGTGTAAGCGGCCTTCTCGCCTATATTCGTTATGCCTAAAGCGAACAAAAGACGGGACAACGGCTGTTTTTTGCTTCGTTCAATACCGGCCAATAAATTTCCCGCTTTTTTATCCTTAAATAAAGGAAGTTGCAGAAAATCTTCTTTTTTCAAAAAATAAATATCCGCCAGATCTTTGACGAGTTTTCTTTTCAGGAGTTCCACAACAACCGCTTCTCCGAAACCTTCGATATCCATGGCCAAGCGCGAAGCGAAATGGATAAGTTTTTTTTCTAATTGTTTCGGGCAGGAAGGGTTGATGCATCGATACGCGACCGCCTCTGATGTTTCCTTGATAATCTCACCGCCGCACTCCGGACATTTTTTAGGCGGATGAAAATGGTTTTCCCTCACCGCTGACCCGAGCACCTTAATGACCTTCGGGATCACATCCCCGGCGCGCTCGATCAGCACCCGGTCGCCTTTATTGATCTTTAAACGTTTGATCTCATCAAAATT
>Ga0154339_1094_pt2 | contig 15960 bp, 14 predicted proteins | sample RifGroA2_FD_115867 | JGI IMG/M metagenome (GOLD analysis project Ga0154339, IMG submission 115867) | Omnitrophica WOR_2 bacterium GWA2_47_8
ATCAGGCCTTTCCAAACAAAAACGGATGGCCCTTAACCCCAAGAACGGGACCATGTCGCGCGGGATCTGGATGCTGGAGATGAATTTATCGCCCCCTAAATCCAAAGTCCTTATCGTGACCCCATGCGGGGCCATGGCCTGAGCGACATGTTTATAAGCCAAATATTGTTCTTCTTCTGACGGTAAATCCACCCGGTTCATATAAAAATATTCTGTCCGGTATAAACCAATGCCCTCCGCTCCCTGCTTTAAGATCATGGGGATCTCTTCCGGCAATTCTAAGTTGGCCATCAACCGGACCTTTTTTCCGTCCTTGGTCTGCGCCGCCAGGTCCTTAACCTCTTCGAACCTGCCCCTTAACGCAAGGATGCGCCCCTTTTCGCTTTCATAAATGGCCAAGGTCTCGACCGTCGGATGAATGATCACCAGCCCCATGCGCCCATCAACGATGATCAGGTCCTGATTGGTGATATGCAGCGTGGCATCCTTAAGCCCGACCACCGCCGGCGCGCCTAAAGATTTGGCCATGATCGCGGTATGGGATGTCCTGCCTCCGATATCCGTGGCAAAGGCCAGGATATTTTTGTTATACATGCTCACGGTATCCGAAGGCGATAAGTCATGCGCAATGATGATAATGTCTTCACTTAAATTATCCAACTCATGCAATTTGTTCTCATCGATCAAATTCTTTAAGACCCTCCGGCCCACATCATTGATATCATGGACCCTCTCTCTTAAATATTCATCCGTGATATGGGAAAACGCTTTGGTATACTTTTTTAAAACTTTGGAGAAAACATATTCCGCGGAAAGCTTCTCGGTCTTTATGCCTTTAAGGACCTCTTCGACCAGCATCCGGTCTTCCAAGACCAAAAGATGCGCATCAAAGATCTTGGCTTGCTGGCCCATCATTTCACCGCTGATCTTTTTCTGTAAAGTCAGGATCTCTTCCCGTGTCTTGATCAATGCCTCTTCGAAGCGGGCGATCTCAATAGGGATCTCTTTCTCCATGATAGCCCGGGGGGGGATAATAAACTCCTGTTTATCCATGATAAACGCCGAACCCATGGCTATGCCCGGCGCTGCGGGGATCCCCTTTAAAACAATTTCCTTTTTCTCATTCATCTCTTTTTAAATACTCTTCGAGCTCTTTCAGGGCGGCTTCCGCGTCTGGGCCCTCCACCGCAATGCTGATCTTGGATTGATGCTGTGCGCCTAACATTAATATGCCCATGATAGATTTCCCATTGACGACCTCGCCATCCTTTTGGACCGAGATCTCAGAGTTATACTTTTGGGCGATCTGGACGAACATAGCGGCGGGGCGCGCATGCAGTCCCTGCTTGTTTAAGATGACAATTTCTTTTTCTATCCTCGTCATTAAGATCGTTTACCCCGTTAGAGAAAGCCGCCGATTTTAATCGGCGGTCAATCCTATTTAAAACTAACGATGGGATAAAGCCACCGTCTGCGCAAACCGTTAGAGAACGAAGTTCTCTAACGGGGTTTACTTTTCCCGAAGGGTACGTTATCGCTTAAGCACACGGTGTTTTTCAATGATCTTTATTAAAGCCTGAATTAACTTTTTCGAATCATGCCGCACATAATCGGTGACCCCTAAAAGATCCGTTGCCACCACCATAAAGCCCATGCTCCGAATAGCATCCGCATCCGCTTCCACAGGAAAAGAATTTTCATTTTTATAGGGGATCAGTGCCTCCTGAGGGGCCTGCGCATTATTGACCAGGCAGGCATTGATAATATCCTGATTCGTGTGTTCGACCAAGGCCCTCATGTGATCACTAGCCTTATAACCGTCTGTTTCCCCGAGCTGGGTCATAACATTACAAACATAAATTTTAAACGCGCTGGATTTGGCGATGGCCTCGGCGATCCCGGGGATAATTAAATTCGGCAGAACACTGGTGTATAAACTTCCCGGGCCTAAAACAATGACTTCCGCTTCCTTGATAGCCTCTAATGCCTCCGGGGTAGGGATAGCATCCGCCGGATTTAAAAATACTTTCCTTATCCTGGAATGAGCTTTCGGGATCTTTGCTTCTCCCTCCTGCCTGGTCCCATCGGAGTACTCGGCGACCAAATGCACATTACTCACTGTGGATGGGATAACCGTCCCGCGGATGGCCAAGACACGGCTGGATTCTTCGACCGCCTTTTTAAAATCCCCGCCCGTACACTGGACCATGGCCGTTAAAAAAAGATTCCCGAAATTATGTCCCTGCAGCTGAGAATCTTTTGAAAAACGGAACTGAAACAATTCCCCCATCAACGCCGGCGCATCCGCCAAAGCGACAAGGCAATTCCTGATATCCCCGGGCGCAACGATATTAAATTCTTCCCGCAGGCGTCCGGATGACCCGCCGCTGTCCGCGACAGTGACAATGGCCGTGATGTTCGCGGAATATTCCTTTAAACCAAAAAGCAAATTGGAAAGCCCATGCCCTCCGCCTAAAGCGACGATCTTCGGGCCACGCTCCAGATACCGTCTTTTATACAGAATATCAACCAGGTCCTGTTCCCGCTTGGGAAGGAATAAAGTGATCAATGAAACCGTCATCTTTCCGATCCCTAAGACCACAAACGTGATCCCGCAAATTATAATGATCATGCCAAAGAACCGGACCAGAGAAAAGGAAGACGTGAACGCGATCGCCCCGCCGGCTACCGTAAAAACGCCGAGGATCGTCGTAAAGAACCAACGCTTGATCCCGATGCCGGGATATAACCACTTAAAAATCTTATGAGGCGCGCCTTGAGCCATGATCAATATAAATTAAGGGTTGAAGAATAAATAAAATTAACTTGCTCGGCCATCTTCAACGGCCACTAATTTAATGATGGCTTTTTCGTCTTTAGCGGCTTTCAAGTTCTCGCGAAAATACTTATCCTTTAAGACTCGTGAAATTCTGGCTAAAGCTTTTAAGTGCGGACCGGCGGAGTCAAGTGGAGCCACCAACAAGAAGAAGATATAGGCTGGTTCACCATCTAACGAGTCAAAATTAATTCCGGCTTTGCTGACGCCTAAACCGCCGACCAGCTTTTTGACACAATCGCATTTTCCATGAGGAATGGCAATGCCTTGGCCAATGGCGGTAGACCCTAACGCTTCTCTGGTGAGAAGGACTTCGATCACTTTTGATTTATGCTTTTTATCAAGAGCCCCGGAACTGACCAGTAAACCGACCAACTCTTGAATGATCTCTTCTTTTGTTGTGCCCTGCAGATCCGCAGATACGGCTTTAGAATGTAAAAAATCACTTATTTTCATTACTTCTCCCGTTCATTCTCCTTCATTTCCTTTAGAGGAAATGAACGCGGCTCGCCCGCTTAAGGCGAGGCGGCCTATCAAAAATCAGAGCGGCGGATGGGGCTTGAACCCATGTCATCTTCCTTGGCAAGGAAGCATTCTACCACTGAATTACCGCCGCAAGCTTCCACAAATCTGTTATTTAGATAAGCTTGCAAGAGTCCCGTGCCTTTTGCGGGACGCCGCGAAATTAGCTTTCAGGTATCAGCTGTCAGCTGCTGAAAGTCCTGATTTTTCCTTAATTAGCCTTTAGAGGAAATCCGGATTCCCAATTACTTCAAAAGCACTTAGGAAAATTGGGACTGAAGCCTGACGACTGATGGCTTTTTTAATGGGCGGAAGAGGAGTTGAACCTCCAACCCTTGCGGGACATGCTCCTAAGGCATGCGCGTATACCAGTTCCGCCATCCGCCCGTAAAGGGCAGAGGTAAGGGATAAGAGATAAGTAACATATCCATTATTTTCTCTTACCCCTTATCCCTTACCTCTTCTCACTAGTTTTTGGTGACCCACCCGCGACTCGAACGCGGCACACCAGCCTTAAAAGGGCTGTGCTCTACCTGATGAGCTAGTGGGTCCTTAGCTTCTATGGATTGAAATATTTTAAAGAACAAAAAGATTTTGTAAGGGAATCGTTCGAAATGTGACCGGTGATCAGCTAAACGCCGTCAACTCTTTACTCTTCTCTTCCAAAATAACATCGACTTCTTTGATAAATTTATCTGTAATTTTCTGAACATCCTCTTGGCTTTTGAAACTTTCATCCTCAGAAATATGACTGTCAGATTTTAATTTCTTAAGTTTTTCATTCGCGTCCCGGCGGATAGTCCTCAAAGAAATACGGCCGTTTTCTGCCATGTCTTTAACGACCTTGACCATCTCATCCCGGCGTTCTTTGGATAACTGCGGGATCGTGATCTTTACGATCTTTCCATCGTTAAAGGCATTGACACCCATCTTAGAACTATTGATCGCCCTTTCAATCTCCGGAATAGCTGTCTGATCCCAAGGCTGAATGACAATGGTACGCGGATCAGGGATAGAGATCGAGGCGATCTGCTTGACCATGGTCGGCGTGCCGTAATAATCAATGTGCAGGCCTTCGATCAATCCCGGATGGGCCCGGCCGGTGCGGACTTCATTAAATTCGCGCCGCACGGATTCAATGGCTTTTTTCATCTTACCTTCGGTATCGTGGAATACTTCTTTCGCTTTCATAACTTTCCCCTTCAATGAGCGCATAACTTATGGAATCTTTAAATGACATAAGTTATACGCGCGAATTGAATCCAGCACTAATTTTTGTTGATCATAATTAGTGCTGGATAAATTCCGACTCGCAACTTACGTCGTAAACTTCCGTAAGTTGCGTCGTCATTTAAGAAACAATGGTCCCCACATTTTCGCCTAAGATCACCCGCTTAATATTGCCTGTTTTAAAAAGATCGAACACGATAATAGGCAGATTATTATCCCGGCACATGCTGATCGCAGTTGAGTCCATGACCTTCAAATTCTTTTTAAGAACATCGATGAATTTTAGCTTTTTATAGAACTTGGCGTTCTTATCCGTCATTGGGTCCGCGGAATAGATCCCGTCGACTTTGGTCGCCTTTAAGATAACATCCGCCTCGATCTCCGCCGCGCGAAGCGCCGCCGCGGTATCGGTCGTAAAATACGGATTGCCTGTCCCCGCCACAAAAATGACCACCCTGCCCTTTTCCAAATGGCGCATCGCCCTCCGGCGGATATAAGGCTCGGCCACCGCGGACATCGCGATAGCCGTCATCACGCGCGTCGGGATTTCAAGCTTTTCCAAAGCATTCTGCAGGGCCAAACCGTTCAGCACGGTCGCCAGCATCCCCATGTAATCGGCAACGGACCTGTCCAAACCAAACCTTTTGGACGCGACTTGGCCGCGGAAGATATTCCCCCCGCCGACGACCAACGCGACCTTGATCCCTAATTGAAGGATGTCTTTAATTTGAGTGGCTAAGGAAGCACAAATCTCGGCATCAATGCCGTGTTCTTGACTTCCCATCAATGCCTCGCCACTTAACTTAAGGAGGACTCGATTGTAGATAGGCTTTTTAGTCAAGGCAGAATACCTTTAATAACTCGGTTACGGCTACGGTTACGAGGCCCGTTTCGGTTACGCGTAAACGTCTACGAACAACGTTACCGAAGGACGATACGGGTTTCGTTACCTTGACCGAATATCTCTTAATCTCAAAAAACTTCTTATTTTGCTTCTCCGACTTTAAAACGGATAAAACGGTTTACCGCGATATTCTCGCCGATCTTTGCGATCAGAGAATTTAAATAATCCTGAATGGTCTGACTTTGGTCTTTGATATAGCTCTGCTCCATAAGGCAATTCTCTTTAATAAATTGATCCTTATTGGGCGCTTCAGCCAAAACAGCGGCCGGGACATTGTCCTTTTTAATATACTTCGGGTCCATGGCGGCAATGTGCATCGCCACATTTTTGGTAAAGGCGCAGAAGTCTTCGTTCTTGGCCACAAAATCCGTCTCACAATTCACTTCCACCAAAACCCCGATCTTACCGCCGTGGATATAAGCCTCGACCCGGCCTTCTTTGGCTACGCGGTCGGCTTTTTTTGCGGCCATTTCCAGACCCTTTTTTTGCAAAAGCTCTTTGGCCTTTTTAAAATCGCCCTTGGCTTCCTCTAACGCATTTTTGCAGTCGATAACGCCGCAAGAGGTCGCTTCGCGCAATTCTTTTATGTCATCTAACGAAATTTCCATGACGTGGTTCCCTTTCATCCCTGCCTGCCGGCAGACAGGCTTAATTATCGTTTGAACCGGAAGATTCCTGAGCAGCCGCTTGTTCAACGGATGAGGCATCTTCTTGGGGCATTTTTTTTGCTTTTTGCCTCACGGTTTCGCTTTCTAAATAATCTTTCCGCCCGTCTACGATCTTATCAGCCAACAAAACGCTGATCAGTCTGATGGATTTTAAGGCATCATCATTTCCGGGGATCGGAAAATCAATAACATCCGGATCGCAGTTGGTATCGATCAGCCCGATGATCGGGATACCCAGCTTAGCGGCCTCTTTAACGGCGATCTCTTCTTTCTTTGTATCGACAATGACAATGGCCCTCGGGAGGCCTCTCATATCGCGGATACCGCCTAAATTAAGAAGCAGCTTATCGCGTTCTTTCGTTAAACCCGCGACCTCTTTTTTGGTCAAATTCTCCCAAACGCCGTCATCCTTCATTTTTTCAATTTCATTAAGCCGTCCGACGGATTTCTTAACAGTCTCAAAATTGGTCAAAAGCCCGCCCAGCCAGCGGTGATTGATGTAATACATCTGGCAGCGCTTGGCCTCGGTGGCGATAACGTCTTGAGCTTGCTTTTTTGTTCCGACAAACAGGATGGACCCGCCTTTAGCGGCAATATCTCGAAGGAAATCTCTAGCCTGGTTAAGACAGACAACTGTCTTTTCCAGATCTATAATATAAATCCCGCTTCGTTCACCAAAGATGTATCTTTTCATCTTGGGATTCCAACGTCGTGTCTGATGGCCGAAGTGGACCCCGGCCTCTAATAATTGCTTTATTAATTCATCTACCATACTCTCTTTTCTTCTTGAACCTCCCCGTCCATTTTTTCATTCACCTTCACTGTGGTAAATGACGAGGCTCGTCCGCTAGAGCGGACGGCCTTACACAATTAAGTATTAATTATTATTATATATATCCTAGTCCTATGATTTTAAAACGCTTTATTGGTCTTTTCCAATTTAGAGACGTAAAAGTAACCAATATTAAGACCTTTTCTTCTCTAGGAAAAAGACCTGATATTGACTACCACTTATCTTTAATGAAGAAAAGGTCAATAAACCCAAGCAATTTAAACGAGTTAACAAAAATCGCTTTCCAAAGCTGAAGTAGTATACCCAATAATCTTTTTTTTTGCAATCCCTATTTTCCTCAATGTAATTTTAGAAGAAATAGGGATTAGTACTGATTTCTTCATGATCCTTAAGAGGAAAATTAGTACAATCCTTATTTTAGGGTTACCGCGTTTATTGGGGCCTCCCTACATTAAACCCCAAAACCCAACTATTCCTGAAATTGGGTCTGATACAGACGACTGTATAGGTTACATGTTTGAAGCAATTGGTCGTGTTTCCCCATCCCCACAATCCGGCCATGTTCCAGAACCACAATTTTATCCGCTTTTTTAATGGTGGAAAGCCTATGGGCGATCGCGATAACCGTGCGTCCCTGCATAAGCTTATCCAGGGCCTCCTGGACATATTTTTCTGATTCAGAATCTAAATGCGAGGTCGCCTCATCCAAGATCAAGATCGGCGGGTTTTTCAAAATAGCCCGGGCAATGGAAATTCTCTGTTTCTCCCCTCCGGAAAGACGAAACCCTCTATCTCCAACCACGGTCTCATAACCTTTGGGCATTTTTATAATAAACTGATGCGCGTAGGCTTTTTTCGCCGCCTCTTCAATCTGAGATTGTGTGGCTCCCCGATGGCCATAAGCAATATTGTTTTTGACCGTATCATTGAATAAGATCGTTTCTTGGGCCACAATGCCGATCTGGCCGCGCAGTGAAGTAAAAGATACCTCCCGCAAATTAATACCGTCAATTTTCACGGCGCCCTTAGTGGAATCATAAAAACGCGGGACCAAACTCGCTAAAGTGGATTTTCCCGTGCCGGTGGGGCCGACGATAGCGACCAACTCGCCTTTCTTTATTTCCAAATTAATATCTTTTAAAACCAATCCGGATTCCGCGTCATATTGAAAAAAAACCTGCTCTAAACTGATCTTATCTTTCATGACCGGCAAAACGTTGGCGGAAGGTCTTTCAACAACGGTCGGCTTCGCGTCCAAGACCTCATAGATCCGTTCATTAGCGGCCAGGGCCTGCTGCGTGATGGCGTTGACGTTACTGATCTTTTTGATGGGGCTGATCAAGCTCATAAAGGACCCGAAGAAAAGAATAAAAACACCCGTCGACAATTTACCCTCCATGACTTCCTTCCCCAGCCAGACGATCATAATGATCCCGCACACCGCCCCCATCATTTCCGTCAAAGGATTGATCAACAAAAATCTTTTGATCGCCTTCATCTTTAATTTATAAAATTCCCGGTTCTGCCCTTCCATCTTCTTGATCTCATGCTCTTCCGCGCAAAAGGCCTTAACGACCCTGATCCCGGTGATCGTTTCCAAAAGATGCGAATTGATATCCGCCATATTTTCCTGGGTGCTTTTCGAAAGCTTGCGCAATTTCCGGCCGATCTGGCTCATCGGAATGGCGATCAAAGGAAAGATCAAAAAGATGATGAACGCCGCCTTCGCGTACGTCATAAAGATAATTGCGACAAATATCAAGATCGTCAAAGGCTGCCGGAACATATCCGTCGTTCCGTAAGAGATCGCGTTTTCCACTAATAATACGTCATTGGTGATACGGGAGATCAATTCCCCGCTCCGCTTGACGCTGAAATAATCCAAAGATAAGCTCAATATCTTGTCATAAAGGCGGTTCCTGATATCCTGGATCACCCGCTGGGATATCGAGTTCATAATATACCCGTACCAAAAACCGATAAAATTCTTTAAAAATAGGATAAGAAATACGCCCAACGGCATCATCCAGAACAGCTTGGTCCGGTCGGTTTGGTTAAGGGTATCTACGATATCTCTAACAAATCCAGGGACTTGCTGCGGAAGGACGATCGGCTGATTGGTAAAAATACGGTCCATGAGAGGCACGATCAGGGTAAACTGAAACCCCTCAAAAAAGGAAGAAATCGCCATCAGAAAAATGGCGATAAAGAAGAGCTTTTTGTGATCTTTGAGGAACTGAAGCAGTCGAAAATAATTTTTCATGTGCCATGCAAGATACCATACCAATTGACTTTTGTCGAGGTCTTTGTTATTGTAAACAGCTATCAGATATCAGCTTTCAGCTATCAGCAAATAAAAGAAATCTGACGCCTGATGCCTGAAAGTCCTGATTTCATCTGAATAATTAAGGAAAATCAGGATAATCCCAATTTATCCCTATTAATACGGAAATTGGGACTGACTGCTAAATTATGAAAAAACTCAACCTTGCCATCGTTGGAATCGGCCATCTAGGCTCCCGGCACCTTAAAGTCTGCTGTGAAGGCCTTTCCTCCAAAATCAATGTAGTAGGCATCTGCGATCTGGACAAAAAACGCACCCTGAAATTCTGCGAACACTACAAAGTCCCCTACATAAAGGACTATAAAGAGCTTGTCGGCAAGATTGACGCGGTCAATGTCTGTGTGCCCACCACCAACCATTTTGAAGTGGCCAAGTTTTTCCTGGAGAATAAGATCCATACCTTTATTGAAAAGCCCATCACTTCCACGCTTAAAGAAGCTGACCAGCTGATCGAGATCGCCCAAAAGAACAATTTAAAACTCCAGGTCGGCCATGTGGAACGCTTCAATTCCGCCTTTCGCGCGATCCAGCATTTGGCGAAGAACCCGGTCTTTATCGAATGCCACCGTTTAAACCATTTTCCCAACCGTTCGCTCGATATCGGGGTGGTCATGGACCTGATGATCCATGACATCGACATTGTTTTAGGATTGAACCGATCGCCCCTGAACCACGTGCACGCCGTCGGAGTGAATGTCTTGACCAAACTGGAAGACATCGCGAACGTGCGGCTGGCCTTTGATAACGGCTGTGTCTGCAATTTAACCGCCAGCCGCGTCTCGGATAAAGTGGAACGCAAGATCCGCATCTTCTTAAAGAACACCTATATTTCTTTGGATTACGTGAATCAGGAAGCCTTCATCTATAAACGCCACGGCAAACTCATCTTAAAACACCGCCTGCCCATTGAAAAAGAAGAGCCTCTTAAAAAAGAGCTGGAATCATTTATCGACTGTATCGTGAAAAATAAAAAACCCGTTATCTCAGGCGTGGAAGGCCGCGATGCCCTTAAAGTCGCGCTGGATATCACCCAACAAGTATGGGACAACCGCAAAAACTTATAATGTTCGTCGCCGGAGAAGCCTCCGGGGACAGCCACGGCGCCCACCTGATCTCCGCCCTCCGGGCCCTTGATCCCAAGATCAATTTCACGGGATTAGGCGGGCCGCAAATGCAATCCGCCGGCCTGGTCCTTTATGAGGACCTGACCAAATTCGCCGTGGTCGGTTTTTCCGAGGTCTTAAAACATTATTCCGAATTTAAACGGATCTTTGACCAATTCGTGACCAGGGTCGAACAGCTAAAACCTGACGCCGTGGTTTTGATCGATTATCCGGGGTTTAATCTGCGCCTGGCCAAAGTTTTAAAAGAAAAAGGTTTTAAGGTCATTTATTACATCAGCCCGCAGGTCTGGGCCTGGAAAGAAAACCGCGTTAAGCTCATTCAAAAGTACGTCGATAAAATGCTTGTGTTGTTCCCTTTTGAGAAAAAATTCTACACAAAACACGGCCTGGATGTGGAATTGGTGGGCCATCCCCTGGTGGATACGGTCAAGGCCACCATTACGAAAGATGACCTTCTCCCTTCGCTAGGTTTGGATCCAAATAAACTGACCATCGGCCTTCTGCCCGGGTCACGGGAAAAAGAAGTTGAAAAACTTTTACCCGTGATGGCTGAAACCGCCAAACAGCTTTATAAGGAATACCCCAACATGCAGTTTCTCGTGATGAAAGCGCCGACGATCTCCTTTCATTTTCTCAAAAGCCACCTCGAAGGGACCAAAGAACTTCCTTTAAGGATCGTCCCCGACCGCGCTTACGACGGGATAAACGCCTGTGATGTCTGCATCGTCGCCTCCGGCACCGCCACCTTAGAGACCGCCATCCTCAAGAAACCCATGGTCGTTGTCTACAAAACATCCCTGATCACTTATTTTTTAGCCAAATCATTTATCAAGATCCCTTACATCGGCCTGGTCAATGTCGTGGCCGGAAAAAAGATCGTTCCTGAATGTATTCAGAATGAAGCCACGCCGGAAAATATCGCCCGGGAAATAAAGAATATCTTCACCGATGAAGTAAAGATCGCGGATATAAAAGCGGAATTGGGAAAGGTCAAAGAATCATTGGGCCAGCCTGGGGCGAGTGAACGCGCGGCGAGGAAGATCTTGGAGATAATAAGAGATTAGTACGTCATTTATCCCGCCTTGCGGGATAAATTCGTCCGCCACAAATTTTGGCGGACTCATTTACAGTCTTCCGGGCAGTTGCAGTGGTTTTCGAATTGATTGCAGATGCCGTTGCCGCACGGGATACAGATCGGCACGGCGTACACAGAACTTTTTCCTACCAGATCACAGCTCCCGTCAAAGAACGCGACCCCGCAACGCTTGATCAATCCTTCACAGCACTCCACATTCTGGCCCTCATAACCCAAGGGGCCGCAGGCGATCGGCTCATCGACTTTGGCAAAACAAACCTCTTTCACGCGCTCACATTTGACATCCTGGTCTTTTTTAGCGCAGGCATCCTGCGTGTATTCAACCTCACATCCCTTGACCAGCTGGCATTCCTCTAAAGGGCACTCCTTCGCATCGATCTGATGACAGGGCTTTGGGATACAGGTGGTTAAACATTTTCCTTCAAATCCCGGAAGATTCGCACAGCCTAATTGGCAGAGGTTCAGCGGACACACCGTGGTCTGACTAAAGGATCCCATGCAAAAATCACGGAGACTTTTACCAGCCGCCTGACCGATAAAATAATTAAAAAAGATGATAACGAAGCTGATAATGATGTGGTTGGGATGATGCATACTTTCGAAGAACACGAATGATTACTCAAAATAAACGTCTATTTTTTCGATCTTTCCTTCACGCAGATCCTGGGCATGATTAGCGGGCAAGATATTGACATTTAAACGAATGCTCTCTTTTTGATTGCGATAGGTTAAGGCTATATTTTTAACTTTACACCCTTTAGGGCCGAAGGTGTTGCGGCGGGCAGGATTATGGTAGGCAACTAAGGTTGCGGCAAAAAGATTAAAAGAATAACTGCCTTTTTTTGTAAAAAGCCAGCCCGGCAGAACGGGTTTAAAACTAAACTGCAGCTGGTGTTTTTCGTTCAGATAAAAAGGATCCTGCCCCACGTTCATATAAAGCCACATGTGCAGAAATTCCGCCGTGCTTCCGGAGAGCCGGGCCACAAATCCCCGTCCGTGCAGATCGGCATCTTCGTGGGCGCTGCTGACGATAAAAGAAGAATTTTCCAAAGTACTTCGCCCATATTGCCCGGGGTTCAAGAACGGGATCAGGGCATTTTTAAAGTTCTCAAAAAATTCCTCATACAGGCCGGCGCGCAAGATCTCCAAAAGATATTTATATTCCATGTGCAGCCAGATCGATTCATTCTCTAACCATCCCGGCGGAAAATTGCGCGTGCGGCCGATATCTTCGGGCTGGCTGGATAGGTCCGCATTGACCTTATACATCTTCAACTTTTTATCATAGAGCGGGCTTTTCAAAACCTTGCGGTAAAGCGCCTGGGCCTGTTTTACATTTTTTGATTCCGCTTCCACCCGCAACCCATGCACGAAACCTTCCAAGAATAAAGGCAGGTCATGGCGTTTAAACTTTAACGGCCGGACATACGGCGCGTCTTTATGAAAATGCTGGCCGACCTTCTCATAATTGGTGACTTCATGATACAGATACGTCGGATAGAGCCCCTCTTTATTTCTGGCATTGGCCGCAGCCGCATCGGTCCTTGCGATAACCAATTTTAAGAATCGTTTTATCTCACTTATTTCGATCTGCTCTTCTTGACCGGCGATGCCCTGATGGATGACTTTCCGGTATTCTTCCTTAATATCATTCGACTTGGACCAATAGGTCAACGGGTCCCGTTCTTCCAGGACAACGATCAGCTTGGTCAAGAAATGATGCATCTCAGAACATAAAGAAATCCTGGAACTATCCTTCAAGGAAAGTCCATTTAAGGCGTTTAAAAGAAATAGGCTGAACCGTTTTAATTCAAAGGTCTCGGAGATCGATGAACCTAAAAGCCCCGGCAGGCCGTTTAAGGCGTCGTACCAGTTGGGCTTATCCGCTTCCATTTCGATCCCGATCCCGCTGGGGTCAAGGGTGGAAACCTTATTGCTTATCAAGCAGAGGATCTTTTCCAACAGATGGGTGTAATACACCTCGCCCTGGCCGTGCTGCAGGCGGAGTTTATATCCGCCTTCTTTCGCCCGTATCTTCACGTCGTTAAAGACCGAATGGTACTGCCGGACACCGTGGGCCGTTAAGATATAACGGTGATCACGCGGCAGGACATAATGCGTGTTATGGTAAAAAGAAAAGACCTTTTTTTCCAGGAGAAGGGCCTTTAATTCTTCCGGATAAAGAGAAAGATAACTCTGCAAAAGATCCAGATTATACGTCCAGTGATCGCTCCAGAAACCCTCTCCGTGTTCAGCGAGCTCATTCTTGCGGGATAGGTTCAAGATTTCCGTTAAAAAAACCTTAGCGTCTGTTTTTAAGGCAATGCGGTTATGTTCAATAAAACTTAACAACTCCCCGGGCTGGAAACCGTGCAACAGCATCTCTTTGATCTTCTCACGGTTCGATTTTTCCAGGGACTTATCGAGGAGTTCATTTAATTTATTCGAATTCTCGCAGACAAAGGTCACGCCCTTCACGACCAAAGGATTATAGCCATCGGCTTGAATAAGACTAAAGAAACTGATGATCCCGCTGTCTTTGATCTGCGGATTGAACCAGACGTCATTTCTCCTGTTTTGATTCACATCGCGGTAATTACCGTTGCCTTGCGAATAATAGGTGGGGCTTAATGTAAAATAATTATAATCCCGCTCCAGGTCCCCATGCTTGCGGCTAAAAACATTAAAGGAAACATTTCCTTCTAACGCGGGCAAGGTCACCGGCAGGCCGCCGCGCAGGACATTATCCAAGAACGTCTGCTGGCTGTATAAATTAAATTCCGAAGAATCGCTGGCCGTGAGCGCATAATTCTTGATGCCGTCGATCACATCCTTGTTCTCTTTGGCCTTTTTTGCCATGTAATCCGGGGAAATGATCTTCTTGGTGATCTTTTTTAAATGGTCATTGTCATGGGCATGGCCGACAAGAGAAACGATCTCCACTTTTTTACCGCCGCTTAAATGAAATTGCCCGAAACTCATGGCCGATGGCGTGCGATTTGCGGTCTGCTGTTCTTTGGGGACGCTGAAACTTTTACTCTTTAAATAATTTTCCGGGATGCGGAAATCATCCGCTTGGCCGAAAACACAGGCCGGTTCCACCACCACATCCAAAAGCTTGGCGGATCTTCCAGACGCGGCGAAACTTAAATAAAAATTCCCTTCCTTAATATGCTTGACCTGCGAGGTATCGGAGATCTCGACATTCAACTGGTAAAACGGCACTTTTTCTTTTAGATTACGCACCTGCATCCAAGCCTCCGCGGTGCGGGACATGTTTTTGCTGACCCAATCTTTTATCCCAAAGGGGATAATAAGAGGTAAACCGTCGATAACATCCAGCGATAAATTCTTTTTGCCCATATTTTCAATGGTAAGAACTCTCGCCAAAGCCGCGAAGGATTCATTTGGGACCGTAAAATAATTGACCGAAACTTTCAGGCCCAGCTTAGGATTTATGTCTTCAATGGTCATATCATGGGAAGTGATCAGCATCCTTTGAGTTGAGTTTCCTTCCTCTATATTATTCTGGAAAGGTTCCCAAAAGATGGTTTTGCCTTTGGATCTTCCGCCTGAGGCGCCTGCCTGCCGGCCAGGCAGGGATCCGCCCTTGGCGGATACTTTAAGAAAGGTCCGGAACCCTTGCATGGAGGCGACGCGAAAGGCCTTGTTGGCGGGATGAAATTCCAGGATGGCCTTATCTTTGCTTTCAATGCCCAAACTGCAGATCCCCTGGCCGCGATTGACGTAAAACACCCACATCGGAATGCCCCAAATACCCGCAATGCCGGGGAAAAAATTGCTGAACGCATTCGCGTGATTGTAATCCTCGATCACGAATGTGCCGTCTGTATCCAAGAAATAATTCGATGCTGATTTGGGCATGATTTTTATTAACTGGGGTTACGCGATTTGCGGAAAAGATTATAGTAACCCGATAATTTAATCCTAAGGATCATCTCCGAATTATCGCTATCGCCGAAACGGATCCTCTTTAACTCATACATATCTTTATTAAATCTGATCTTTCCCCGGTTGGTGGTACACGCGCCCTTAAATCCGGCATCCTGGACCATTTTCTTTATCTCTTCACTGAACCCGCCGACCGGATAAGAAAAATAATCGATCTTTTGGCCTAACTGTGCTTCCAAAAGCTTCTTGCTTTCGTTAATGCTTTTCTTTTGCTCTTCAAGGCTTAAAGACGGCAAATACGTCTCATTATACGTATGGCTGCCGATCATCTGGCCGCTGCCTAACATTTCTTTGATCTGCGGCCAGGTTAAATGATGCTCTTTCCCCACATTGGCAGGGGGGACAAAAAAGATCGCTGCCAGATCGTATTCCTTCAAGATCGGAAAAGCGGTTTGATAATTGTCATCATAGCCGTCATCAAATGTGATAACAACACTGTTCCTGGGGAATCTCTTTCTTTCCTTTATCCCT
>Ga0154339_1135_pt1 | contig 15810 bp, 11 predicted proteins | sample RifGroA2_FD_115867 | JGI IMG/M metagenome (GOLD analysis project Ga0154339, IMG submission 115867) | Omnitrophica WOR_2 bacterium GWA2_47_8
ACCCGGCCGGACCTTAAATTATTTGAAAGTGACCAGAACCGCGCGAGGACCGTAGAGTATCTCGTGCAGTTATGTGAACTCTGTAAAGATCTAGGCGGAAAGGTATTGGTTTTTGGTTCCCCCAAAAACCGAGCGCGCGATGGCAAGGATTATCAGGTCTGCAAAAAGATTGCCGTCGATTTTTTCACAAAATTAGGTCAAGCGGCAAAAAAATATGACGTTATCATCTGTGTCGAGGCGTTAAGCACCAAGGAAAGTGATTTTATAAATTCCAGCAGGGAAGCATTTGAACTTATAAAGAAGGTCGGCCTCCCAAATTTCGGATTACATTTGGACGCCAAGGCTATGATCGAATCGCACGAGGACGCTAACGTGGTCTTTACCAGCTACGCCAAGATCTTAAGGCATTTTCATGTCGGCGATCCGGGATTGGCTCCGCCGGGAAGCACCGGAATGGACCATGGCGCGCTCGGTCAGGCGTTAAATAAGGCAGGATACGATGGATTTGTCTCGATCGAGATGAAACGGGGATTCGGCCCCAGCCGAGACGTTGTACGCAAAAGCATTGAATATGTTAAGAAGTGTTATTTTAATTAACGGAAGGTGATTTATGGACATCGAAAAAAATAAAAAGATTCTGATCATCGGAGCAAGCGGGGATCTGGGTTTTGATCTTTTGAAGGGATTGTCGGATTCTGCGGTCACGATCGGCGTGCATTGTTTCCATAATAAATCGCGCTTAGAAAAGTTTATCGAAAAGCCTCACGCCGCCAAGATCAAGATCTTTTCCGGAGATGTTTCTTCCCAGGGATCAAGCCAAAAGATCATCGATGCGTTCGTAAAATGGGCGGGCGGGATCGATCATCTCATTCAGCTTTCCGGCGCTGTCCAAAAACCGGAAGATTGGAAGACGCTTACGCAGGAACAATGGGACAGGGATATCGCGGTCAATTTGACGGGGCCGTATTTTCTTGCCCAGCAGGCCATGAACCATATGCTGAAGCATGGCGGAAAGGTTATCTTCACCAGCACCGCTTCGGCCGCGCACGGCGGCGGTGGAAATTCCATGGCTTATGGCGCGGCAAAGGCCGGTATTGAATGCATTACGAAGGGCCTGGCCCGGCAGGGAGCGCCATATAATATTTTAGTCAACGCGGTTGCGCCCGGTTTTATCATGACGAAATTTCATGCGGATCAGATGAAAAGGACCCGAGAAGACCTTAAGAAAAGAGGAGACCTGGTCCCCTTAAAGAGGGCCGGCGAAGCAAAGGATGTAACCGGGATCATTACGTATCTTTTGTCAAAGTCCGGCGACTTTGTGACAGGGCAGGTCATTGCGGTTAGCGGCGGTGATTGGTTATAATGGAAATCATCCTTTCAAATATTCCCACCTTTTTATTAGCCACCTATCGGAAGCGTCAGCCGGTCAACTCCTGGTTATACCTGGGAAAGAATTACAATGTCGTGGAACGAATACAGGGCATTTGGGGCCCGCAAGCCCAGGAAATCGATTACGCTCGGGAATTATATCGTATTTCTGATGAGAGAAGAGATGGGTTTGTCGGCTGGATCGACAAGATATCTTTCACAAACGGGGCAAAGAGAGAGTGGCTGTTCTCGGCCCCAGCGATCAAAAATCCTTATTCCAGCGACCTATTCCTCAATGTTGTGTATTTTTTTGTTTTAAAGAATTTTATAGACGCCGGGAAGAAAATTGATCTGGTCGTTGTTGACTCTTCCGCCTTAGCCCGCAGTCTTCGCGAAGCGTTCCCTGCGGATATCCGCCTCTCTCCTTATCAAGGGATCTTAGCTTTACGGCAGGCCATGGGCCTCAGCCTTCGAAGCGTCGGCCGGTATGGGAAATCCGCGTATGGATTTTTCAGGAAACGTTTATGGATGGCCGTGGTCTTAAAGAACAGGGCGCAGAAAATATTAAAAGCCTCGCCCAATAATATTTTTATTAGAAATTATGTCACGGGGATTTATTCCGAGAAAGCGGATGATATCAGTGAGCGGCATTTTTTCCCCGGGCTTAATGAGTTCCTGAAAGAGAACAATTACCAGCCGGTCTATCTGCCCTTTACCGTTAATGTCCCTTGCTACAAAAAGCTTTTTCAAAATGTTTTAAAGAGCAAAAAGATCATTATTTTCCCCGAGGAATTCTTAAAAGCGAAAGATTATTGGGCTGCGCTGTTTGCGCCGTTTAAGGCCTTAAGCTGCAAGTTGAAAACATTACCTTTTGGGCAGTATAATTTTGATGCACTCATCAAGGAAGATTATTATTCGAACATCACGGAGTATGCCTATCTTTATGCGGGCTTGCTGTCTTCGTTCGGCCGACGGCTGAAGGAGGCCGGATGCGCTTTGACCGGGTTTATCAATTGGGCGGAGAACCAGGCCATGGAGAAGGGGCTGCTTTCGGGTCTCAAAGAGCATTTTCCTGGCTTCAAACTTATTGCCGCTCAACCATTTCTGGTCCCGCCGAACCATTTATCGTTTTCCATGACAAAACAGGACAAAATCCTTAATTTGACCCCTGAAAAAGTCCTGGTCACCGGCCCGATCCGCAAGGAATCTGCCGCCAAGTATGTGCCTGGACTGAATGTTGAATATAGCCCGCCTTTTAGGTATAATAACATCTTTGAATTTAAGGATTCATCTAATACTAGTAATAATATAGTTATATTGTTTGGGTACAGTTTATCTAACGCGGTTTATACCTTGCGGACATTGATCAAGTTTTTGGATCAATTAAAGGGGTTTGACCAGGTCTTTTTAAAAGTCCACCCGATGGGTTATTTTGACGCGCAGAAGTTGAAGGCATCTTTTGGGCAGCCGCTTCCGGAAAATTTTAAATTTGTCGAAGATGACGTGGAAAAATTGGCGGGTCAGGTGTCGTTAGGGATTTGCGGGGCCACCGGCGCGTCGATGGAGCTTGTGGCGAAGGGGATCCCGGTTGTTTGTATCGCGGAACGCTATTGGCTGACCATGAATTATTTGGTGTATCGGGAAGATCCGGACCTTTGGGAGTTATGTTTTTCAGAAGAAGAAATTATATCTGCGGTGAAGCGGTTGCAGCGGATCCGTTCAGAGAGACCCCAAGATTTAAAGATCAGGATTGAATTTTTTCAGTCGGCATTTTTTGCTCCATCACGAAAAGAACTCTGGGACAATTTATTGCCGGATGTTCGCGTTCGCGCTTACCAACAGACTTAAGGGGACATATGCAAAAATGTGAAATATGCGGTTCAACTGAAAAGACGCTCATCGCCACGGAAATGCGGGAGGGCCCCGGGAAGATCTATCAGTGCAATGCCTGCGGTCTTGTGTATCAGGGGCTGCATCTTTCCACGGAAGACATCGAAAGTTATTACAATGAAGAGTATGAGCTGACCAATTCCTTAAAGTTAGGCGAGAAATTAAGCCCGAAGGGGCATTTTGAAGCGCGGATGAGAAGCATCGCGCCCTTTGTGGAGCTGGTCAATCCGTACCTTAAAAAGGACATGAGCGTTTTGGAAGTGGGCTGCGGGGCCGGAGAATTGCTTTGTTCGATCAAACCCTTTGTCAAAAAAGTGACCGGCCTGGAACTCAATAAAGGGTATGTCAATTTTATCAATAAAGACTTAGGTGTCGAGGCCCACGCCCTGGATATCAATGATTATCATCCGAAAGAGAAATTTGACCTGATCGTTTCCGTTAATACCATCGACCATATGCCCAACCCGTTACAGTCTTTGGTCAAGATCAAAAGCCTTTTATCAAAACAAGGATTTCTTTATTTGATGGTCCCCAACCGTGATGAGGCGATGAATTGCTACCTTCCTGAACCCACCCGATCAAAGTTCAATAAATTTTTCTGGCACAAGGCGCACTTTTTTTATTTTACAGCTGACAGTTTGACCAGGATCTTAAATAAAGCCGGCTTTGCCTGCGAAAACATTTCCACCTTTCATCAGTACACGCTGCGCAATTTTCTGCAATGGTATTACCTTGGGGCTCCGCAAAAATCATCCGATGACGCCCGGCTGAACTTGAAATGGTTCAGCGGCGAAAGCGCGTTCGAAAAAGGCATGAACCAGTTATTCGAAGGGATGGAGTCCAAATTCCATCAGGTGATCAATGAATCCTTAAGGGGCGACCTTTTAAAATGCGTTGCCCTGCAGAAAGAAAATGCCGGCACCGGTGATAGGCGAACGGCCCAAAATTCAAATATGGCAATCAATGATACAAGGAGACGATGATATGAACGTAACCGTTTTTGGTGGAGCCGGATTTTTGGGGAGCCATGTCGCAGATGTTTTAACGGACCGCGGCCATAAAGTTTTGATCTTTGATAAGGAACCTTCGACGTATCTAAAGGAAGGGCAGGAGATGATGGTCGGCGATGTCCTGGATACCAACGCGGTCAAGGAAGCCGTGAAGAACGCGGATATCGTTTATAACTTCATTGCCGTATCCGATATCGAGATCGCCAGCACGAAGCCTATTGAGACCGCGCATGTGAATATTATCGGCAACATGAATATCCTTGAGGCCTGCAAGAATTCCAACATCAAACGTTTTGTCTTCTCCAGCTCCGTCTATGTTTACAGCGCATCCGGGTCGTTCTATCGCAGCAGCAAACAGGCCTGCGAATTATTCATCGAGGATTATTCGAAGAAATACGGTTTAGAATACACGATCTTAAGATACGGTTCCCTCTACGGCCCCAGGTCAAGCGAAAGCAACTGGATCTATCGGGTCTTAAAACAGGCGCTTCTGGAAGGCAAGGTCAAGCGGGAAGGCGACGGCGGGGAGATCCGGGAATATATCCATGTGTATGACGCCGCCAAATTGAGCGTGGATATCCTGGCGGATGAATACAAAAACCGCTGTTACCTGATCACCGGCAATGAACAGATAAAGATCAAGGACCTTTTGATCATGATCCAGGAAATACTGAAAGGCCAGGTTGAGATCGAGTTTGTCCCGGCCAAAAGCAACTCGCATTATGAGATCACGCCGTATGTTTTCAAGCCGCAGATGGCTTACAAATTGAAAAGCAATCAGCAGGTCGACATGGGGGAGGGGATCTTGAACATATTGGATTCGATCCACCGGCAATATATCACGCCTCAGACAAAAGAAGGATTACGACAGGGAACGAAGAGATCTTAAGGTTTTTGACTTTACACCCGCCTGAAGAACGTTGGAAACATTCAGTCAATAACTATCAGCTGGTCATTATTGGTCTTTTCCAATTGAAAAAAACAGATGTAACCAATATTAGCACCTTTTCTTCTCTAAGATAACAGACCTAATATTGCCCGCCCCGCCGCTTCGCGGCTTAAGCCGCGGGCCGGGGACAACCACAATATTTTTAGTGAAGAAAAGGTCAATAAACAATTTATGCGGAGGAGTTTTAAATGAAAATATTCTTAACCGGTGCCGCCGGCATGCTGGCCTCAGAGGTCATCGCCAATCTCAAAAAACAAAACCACCAGGTCATCCTGCGCGATATCCACCAAAGGCTTCCGGATATCGATAGGCTGGATGTGACGGACGCAAAAGAGGTCATGGCCCAGATAAAAAAGGAAAAACCGGATTATGTTTTTCATTTGGCGGCCGAGACGGACGTGGATAAATGCGAACAGCAGCCGGATCACGCCTTTAAAGTGAACACCTTAGGGACAGAAAATATGGCCTTAGCCTGCCAGAGGCAGAAAATAAGACTGCTCTACATTAGCACCGCCGGCGTGTTTTACGGAGATCAAAAAACCCCGTATACGGAATTCGATGCCCCGCGGCCGAAGAATATTTACGGAGAAAGCAAGCTCCAGGGTGAGATCATCGTGAGGAATTTATTGTCGGAATATTTTATCATCCGCGCGGGATGGATGGTCGGCGGTTGGGAGATCGATAAGAAATTTGTGTATAAGATCGTCAAACAGCTTCGCGAAGGTAAAAAAGAGCTGCGGGTAGTGAATGATAAGGTAGGGAGCCCCACCTTTACCAAGGATTTCGCCAGGAATCTCATGACAGTCATCGATACGGAAAGATTCGGCCTGTATCATATGACCAATAAGGGGACCTGTTCCCGTTATGATGTCGCGGTCAAGATCGTGGAATTCATGGGGCTATCGGGGAAGATCAAGGTCAATCCCATCAGCTCGGATGAATTTCCTTTGCCTGCCCCGCGCGCCGATTCTGAGATGATCCGCAATTATAAATTGGACCTTCTGGGATTAAATCATATGCCGCACTGGGAAGATTCGTTGAAAGAGTACATCTTGACCAATAAGGACAAACAGGATCCTTTGAGAGAAAAAATGCCGGTATGAGTGAAAAAGTCAGCATCATTATCCCCGCCTACAACAAGGCCGCGTTAACAGTTAAAACGGTGGAAAGTGTTTTAAAACAGACCTATTCGCCCATTGAAATTATCGTGGTGGATGACGGCTCATCCGACAACACAAAAGAAGCGCTTTTGCCTTTTCAGAATAAGATCAGATATGTCTATAAGCAAAACGGCGGGGCCTGCAGCGCCCGGAATGTCGGCATAAAAATGGCGCAGGGAGAGTTTATCGGCCTGCTGGATTGTGATGACCAATACCTCCCTAATAAGGTTGAATTATGCGTCGACTATCTGCGCAAAAATCCCAACGCGGGGTTTGTCCACACCGCGGCCTATTTTATCGATCACAATGAGAATATCCTTTCCACGTATTCCCATCCTAAAAGTAAAAAGCCGGGCCATATCACCCGGCAGCTTATCCTTGGGAATTTTGTCTGTAACTCTACGCCTCTCATAAGAAAGAAGGCCATCGATGAGGCGGGTTTATTCGATGAATCGATCTTTGCGCCCGCGGATTGGGATATGTGGCTCAGGATCTCGGAACGATATGAAGTCGGATATATCGATCAGCCTTTGACGAAATACCGGGTGACGGATAATTATACCTTTACCAAATTACAGCTTTCTCAAAAGGAAGAATTCTTCGTTGTGGAAAAATTTTTCAGCAGGAATTCACGGCAATTCAATTCGTTAAAGCGTAAGGCGCTGTCCAATTATCATTTAAGATACGCGCAATGTCATTTTTTAAAGAACGATCTGCTGCAGGTTAAGAAAGAACTGGGCTTAAGCGTGTCGTCTGATCCGTTGAATATGAAAGCCTACGGAATGCTTCTGCTGTTTCGATTCCGTTCTCAATGGCTAAAATCTTACTTAGGCCCTAAAATTTTGCGTACCAGTGCCCCATGCTGACTTTCAATAAAGAAAAATTAGGCGGGATCTTTGATTGGGTTATTTTTATCCCCGTTTTAATGATCTGCTTCCTTTACAGTTTGGAGGGAAGTCATTTTGCCGAATGGCATATCCAGCCGCCTTTTTTAAATTTTCCCATCTTCGTAGGCGAAATACTGCTGGGTTTTTGTTTGGTTTTTTTGACAGCCAAGTGGATATGGGTAGCCCCGCCGAATTTGACATCCGGGCAGATGCTTTTGATCGGGCTTTATCTGTTCTATGTCTTGGCACGGGCGTTCTCGGGATATGTTCATTACGGCCCGTACGCCTTCAGGAACGCCGCTTTGTACTACTATCCGCTCTTCGCCCTGATCGGTTATTACATTTACCGCAAGGATTTTTTCTCCCAAACGATGGTCATGCTATTTCTTCTGGTCATCATTTCAACCCAGTTGATCCGGGGCGGTGATTATTTTGGGTATTTTAGTTTCATTTACTTCATGCTGTATTTGGTCTTGGCTTTGAAGCTGGAGAAGAAACGGCTGCGATATCTCGCCCTTCTTTGTGCTTTATTTATTTTTCCTTTGCAAAATTTGTTCAATGACGGCCGGACGCATGTTGTCAGTATGGTCCTGGCCTTTTTTTATCTTTTTTTTGTCTTGGTTTTCCGCAGGTGGAAAATTAAAAAGTATTCAAGGCCGATAGTGGTCACTTTGCTTATAGGGACCATTTTGCTTTGCCTGTTGATATTTGGGAATCATGCTGCGGTAAAGTCGCTGATGCCCTCAATGAAGATTTTTGAAGAATATAAGAAGCACAAGGACTATATCGACCGTGAAAAAAACAACTTTAAGCAAAAGGAGATCGCTGTAAGTTTATACAGCAAAAATATTAAGGTCAATACACAAGAGCATAGGGTGTATATCGTTAGCGCTTACGAGCCTTCCCTGGAGAGAACTATCGAGGAATTTTATAAAAAGATCGATGATCCATCAGGTGAGGTCAGTTTGCGGGAAGAAGAAAGCGAGGTGGTCAGTCAGTTTTATGAAGGCATAAAGGTCAAATTACAAGATCATAAAGAGGCTATGAAGATAAGGGCCATGGAGACTATGAGGGACTGGGTCCCCCATGAACAAATCCCGGGGCGCTTTGAAGAAGTAAATAAAGAATTTGGAGAGGACATCAAGGCAGAGGTCGAGCAGGCTGAAAAGAAAGTGAATGCCGCCAAGATCAGCAAGGATAGAAAAGACATGGTCAGGAAAAGGATAGAAAAAATTGCCGATGGGGCCGTTGACGTGCTTAATACGCAAAAAGGAATTTTCGTTAATAGCACCGCGTTTGGCGCCGATCGGGACATGGTGACGAACTATATGACTACTCTTTTCCGATTCTTTGTTTGGCATGACATGTTCGAGGAGGTGGTGGGGGAACGCTTGCCTTTGGGGGTCAATTGGGGAAAACCGCAAAGATCGATCTCGATCGAGATCTTAAATGTTGCGGATGGGGAATGGGGGAGGGACGGCTGGATCGCCCCGCATAATTCCTTTTTTCATGTTCTATATAGGTCAGGGATAGTCGGCTTGGGGCTGATCCTGGGCTTCTTTTCCCTGTTGGGGCGAATGATCAGAGACGTTTTAAAAAGGAATGACCTGGCTTTGCATTTGCTGCTGACCGTTTTGATCTATTGGCTGGTGGTCGCTAATTTCTCGGTATTTCTTGAGCTTCCCTTTCATGCGATCCCGTTTTGGGCTTTATTCGGTTTTATCCTGGCTTATGGGCATACACACACATCAATTTACGATCAAAAATTATGAACTTTAAAAAAGAAAAAATAGATCTCCTTTTCGTGTTGGATTCGTTCATTTTCATTCTTGTTCTGATCGGCTCTTTCTTTTATACCGTGAAGCGTTCTGATTTTGCGGAAATTTCTATCCAGTTGCCTTTTTTGACTTTTCCTATATTTATCGGAGAGATACTGTTGGGTGTTTGCCTGATGCTCCTGCTAATCAAATGGATCATGTCGCCCCCCCAGTTCAAATCTGTGCAAATTTTTCTCTTCGGGTTTTATGTTATATGGATCTTGGGAAGGGCGCTGCCGGGTTATTTTTCTTACGGCCCCTACGCCTTAAGGAATGCCGCCTTGTTCTATTATCCATTCTTTGCTTTGATAGGTTATTGTGTTCACCGTAAGGAGTTCTTTAATCAGGTCACGATCATTCTTCTTCTTCTTTCGATCATTCTCACCGGGATATTGAAATCTTATTTCGGCTACTTTGTCATGGCCTATTATCTGGTCTATTGGATCTTAGTCTTTAATCTTGAGAATAAATGGCTGAGATATTCGGCGATGGCCCTTTTTTTCGTCCTCTTCCCGTTGAATATTCTGTTCATTGATGGCCGTGCCTTTGCGGTGGGGGCATTTATAGCCATCTTGTATCTCATCTTCATGTTCTTTTTTGTTTTTTCCCATTTTTCTCTTAAGCAGAAGACGGCAGGGGCGCTTTTATTGATCTTTATTTTTTCGCTGTTTTGTTTCAAATCCCTGGGGGAGAAGAAGCTTCGATCGATAGCCGCTTTAAACACACTGTTGGAAGAGTTCAAACAAAGCGATGTCATTGTTCAAAGGAACAAAAAGGTTTTTGTCCGGCGTGAAATACCGGTCCAGCTTTACAATCAAAATATCAGGAAAGACCAGGAAATGATCCGGCAGACGGTGGTAAGAAATATTGACGAATATATGGATAGGCAGCTTTCCGTCATGAATGCCGGGATGACCAACCCTCCTGAGATCAACCGAAAGGTCGCGAGCGCAGATCCTGTCAAGAAAGAGTCGATGGCGGCAGAAAATAAAAGCGTTGTGATAGAGCAGGCGGTAGATGCCTTTCAAGAAATTTCAAAGAATGCCCTAGAGGAACACAAAGGTTTGATGCTTCAGGAGTCTCAAAAATGGCTGTCCGCTCCTCCCGCGCGGTCGGTCTTTGTGGAAAGGATAACGGCCGTATCCGAGGCCCAAGAACAAAAGCTCTATCAGGAGAAAGAAAGAATCCTGAATGAAATTAAACAGTCCCATAAATTAAGCCGGATGGAAAGCAATGTGCTGGAAGCGCGGGTCGATGAAACCGCAGAAAAGATCAGCCGGGGCTTTGACGCTCAGGGGCAGGTCATACTCAATAATGTGAATTTAGGGGGGGATCGAGGTTTAGCCACGGACCATGGGAATACCCTTTTTCGGTTATTTATATGGCGGGATATGCTGGAAGAATTATCGCAGGATCATAATTGGGTCTGGGGTATTAATTGGGGGCTGCCGCTACGTCCCATCTCTATCGAGATCCTTCTTACGGCGCGAGGGGAATGGGAACGTGATGGATGGATAACACCGCATAATTCCTTCCTGCATTTGCTCTATCGCGGAGGGATCGTTGGGATGGCTATCATCGTTATGATATTTGCCGGGTTAATATATATGATCATCCAATTCGTCCGGCTTAAGTCCCTGACCGGTATTTTGTTAACCGGGGGTTTCATCTATTGGCTTACCATAATGAATTTTTTGGTTTTCTTAGAGCTGCCTTATCATGCGATCCCGTTTTGGCTGTTATTCGGGATGACGCTGGCGTATTGTCAGGACCTAAAACTTAAAAGAGGAGATCAACGTGAATTGGCGCGATAAAAAAGTCTTAGTCACCGGTGGGGAAGGCTTTATCGGAAGTCACCTCGTTGAGAGGCTGATCAAAGAAGGGTCCGATGTCCGGGCCTTTGTTTTTTACAATTCTTTTAATAATTGGGGTTGGATCGACAGCCTTCCTAAAAACATAAAAGAGAAAATAGACGTTTTTTGCGGCGATATCCGGGATCCCAATGGTGTTTTAAAAGCCATGGAAGATCGAACCATTGTTTTTCATTTGGCGGCCTTGATCGGGATCCCTTTCAGCTACCATTCTCCGGATAGTTATGTGGATACGAACGTTAAAGGCACGCTGAATATTTTACAAGCGGCCAAACGCCTTAAGACCGAAAAGATCCTTCATACCTCAACCAGTGAGGTGTACGGGACCGCGCAATATGCGCCTATCGATGAAAAACACCCCATCAATCCTCAGTCCCCTTATGCGGCGACAAAGTCCGCGGCGGATAGCCTCGCACTCTCGTTCTATCGTTCGTTTGATCTACCTGTCTCTGTGTTAAGGCCGTTTAATACCTTTGGGCCGCGTCAATCGGCCCGGGCCATTATTCCGACCATCATTTCACAGATCTGCGCCGGCAAGAAAACTATTGAGTTGGGGAACATTCAGGCGACCAGGGATCTAAATTATGTCGAAAACACGGTCGACGCCTATATCAAATTAGCCGAGACCGATGCGGCGTTGGGAGAGGTCTTTAACATCGGCAGCGGCATGGAGATCACCATCAGTCAGTTGGCTGCCCTGATCGCCCGGGTGATGGGGGTGAAGGTCAAGATCAAGCAGGACAAGAAAAGATTGAGGCCAGCGAAAAGCGAGGTTGAAAGGCTTCTCTGCGACGCTTCTAAAATAAAAAAAGTGTGCGGATGGAAGGAGATGGTCTCCCTGGAAAAGGGTTTGGAAAAGACATGCGCCTGGTTTAAAGACAATAGCGATCGTTACAAAGCGGATATTTATAATGTTTAAATAAGATACGGTTATCAGGAGAACAGGATAGCAGGGGGCAGAGCATCAGAAAATCAGGATATCGGTAAACACCTGATGCCCTGATGAACTGATATCCTCCCTCCTGGTGTCCTGATAACCCAATTTCCTTTAATACGAGATGAAAATACTCATTGCCCATAATTATTACCGTCAGCCCGGCGGCGAGGACTCTGTCTTAAGGTCAGAGGTGGCCTTGCTTAAGGAAATGGGGCATGAGGTCTATGTCCTGGAGAGAAGCAATACTGAGCTCAATTCTTATGATATTTTAAAAAAACTGCAATTTTTGTTTTCCGTTCTTTGGTCGTCGCGGTCTTACAATGATGTCAAAAGGATCATCCGTGAATTCAAACCGGATGTGGCCCATTTCCATAATCTTTTTTTTATGCTCACTCCGTCGGTTTATATCGCCTGCAAAGAGGAAAAGGTCCCGGTCGTGCAAAGCCTGCACAATTTCCGGCTCCTTTGCGCTAACGGGCTTTATTTCAGGAACAATAAACCCTGTGAGGAATGCAGCCCGCGTTCTTTTTGGCCGGGGATCAAGTACCGGTGTTATTACAATTCTTATTCGATAACCGCCGTAGTCGCCGGGATCCTTTCCTACCACTGGAGAAGGCGAACCTGGAACAAATGGGTCGATTGTTTTATCACCTCAAGCGAGTTCAGCCGGCAGAAGTTCGTCAACGCGGGCTTACCGGCGGATAAGATCATCGTTAAACCTAATTTTGTCGCTTCTGAACAAAAAAGAACACAGCAGGAGGGAACGTATGCGCTGTATGTGGGGCGGTTAAGCGAAGAAAAGGGGGTCAGGGTCCTTGTGCAGGCCTGGCAAAACCTTCCGAATATTCCGCTGAAGATCATGGGGGACGGGCCTTTGGGTGAGGAATTGAAGTCTTTTATCCGGGCGAAGAACATCACCAATGTCGAATTCCTCGGATATACGACCACCGTTGAGTATCAAAAATATATGCAAGGCGCCAAATTCATGATCATGCCGACCCTCTGCTATGAGAATTTTCCGCGGGTCATCGCGGAGGCCTTTTCGTATGGGATCCCGGTTGTGGCGAGCCGTATCGGCAGCATCGGCGAGATCGTCAAGGACAGAGAAACCGGCGTGCTTTTTAATTCCGCCGATGCCGATGACTTGGCGGAAAAAGTGCGCTGGGTGTGCCAGCAAAATGGGGAATTAAACCGCATGAGCCAAAAGGCAAAACAGGTTTATACTGAAAAATATTCCGCAACGCCCAATTATGGGCAGCTGATGGCCAGCTATGCGAATGCGGCAAAAAATGCCTCTGTCTCCAATGTTCCCAGCGGCGGCAGCACGTGGTTTTCTTTTTGGGCCGGCCTTTCTACTTTTGATTTTTCTCATGGTTTTAAAAGGTACAGTAAAAATACGGCTTATTTATTGTTGGAGAAGGTCATGCGGATCCTTATTTCGATGGTCGTGTGGGCTTTTGTGGCGAGGCATTTGGGAGCAGAGCATTTTGGGATATTTAATTTTGCCTTAAGTTTTGTCTTTTTGTTCAAAGTCATTGCTGATCTGGGATTGGATGATCTTGTGGTCCGGGAATTGGTCAAGAATGAGAAGCGGAAAGATGAGATCCTGGGCACGAGTTTTATGCTGAAGCTGATCGGGTCTACTCTGGCGATCATCACGATCGTCCTGGTCACAAAGTTCCTGTCGGTAGATGCGGAAACTAAACTGGCGGTCATCATCATATCCCTGCGGCTCATCTTTCAATCCTTCAGCGTCATAGATTTTTATTTTCAATCTAAGGTTTTGTCTAAATTTGTGGTCTTTTCCCAGATCCTCGGGCTGACGGCGATCGCGATCCTTTGCCCGATCTTCGTATTCCTGAAATTACCGCTGATCTATTTTGTCTATGTTATCGTGCTGGAAAGCGTGCTGAATGCCCTTGGCCTGGCCGTCTTTTATGCCTGGCAGCGCAACAACCTATTTCAATGGAAATTTAATTTTGATCTGTGTAAGTCGTTGTTCAAGGATGTTTGGCCGTTACTGGTGTCCGGGATCGCCGTTTCTATTTATATGCGTATCGATCAGATCATGATCAAGCATATGATGGATGCGACATCCGTCGGTTATTATGCAGCGGCCGTGCGGATCAGCGAAGCCTTCTTTTTTATCCCGGTGATCATCAGCACCTCGCTTTTTCCAACGATCGTCAGCACAAAATTAAATGATGAGAAATTATTTTATGAAAAACTGCAGGCATTATTCGCCATCCTTTTCTGGGTGGCTTTATTTTTATCCGTGGCGTTGAGCTTGTTGTCTCAGCCGATCATTTTATTGTTGTATGGAGAGGAATACCTGCCGGCGGCCGCGGTCTTGGCGATCCATATCTGGTCTAGTATATTCATTTTTATCGGGGACGGCCGGTATAAATGGTCGGTCAGCGAGAATCTGCAGATATATACGATGTACTACACCTTGACCGGTGCCGTGACGAATATCGTTTTAAACCTTCTCTTGATCCCAGCGATGGGAATTAAGGGGGCCGCGATCGCCACGGTGATCGCGCAGTTCGTGGCCTGCGTCTTAAGCAGTGCGTTTTCTCGGAAGACACGCAAGATCTTCTTTTTACAGCTTAAATCATTCAGCTCTTTGCCGCTTTCGCTGAAATTTATCATGAAGGAAATTTAAGAGGGTTTTATTTATGTGCGGTATTGCCGGTTTTGTTGATTTTTCTTCAGCGACTACATCTCAAGATAGCCTCCTTAAAATGCAGAAGGCTCTTTCTCATCGGGGCCCGGATGATTGCGGGAACTTTTATGCGCCGCCGGTCGGATTGTGCCATACCCGGTTGTCGATCATTGATCTATCAGCCAAGGCCCATCAGCCGATGGCCCACGATGAATGGGTGCTTGTTTATAACGGGGAGATCTATAATTTTCAGGAGATGCGGGAAGATCTGATCCGGCGGGGGCACACCTTTGGATCTTCTTCCGACACAGAAGTGGTCCTTTCCGCTTATAAAGAATGGAAAGAAAAGGCCATCGAACGTTTTAACGGGATGTTCGCCTTTGCTCTTTTTAACCGGGAATCAAACCGGCTGATCCTCGCCAGGGACAGATTAGGGGTCAAGCCGCTGTATTATTATTTTGATGGGGAGCATTTTATCTTCGCCTCAGAGATCAAGGCGATCCAGCAGAGCCCGTTCTTTAAGAAGGACATCTCGCATGAGGCCTTAAAGGACTATCTGCATTTTGGATATGTCACGGGCCAGCAGACAATATGGAAAAATTGCTATCGCCTTCTGCCGGGACAGTATATGGCCGTGGATCGATCGGCAAAAACGGTAGAGATAAAGAATTATTTTGAAGTGAATTTTACGCCGGATCATTCGCTTGGCTTTTCAGGGTCCAAGAAAACCCTGAAGTCGATCCTGATCGATGAATTTAAACAGAGCACCGTAAGCGATGTCCCCATCGGCGTGTGCATCAGCGGCGGGGTTGATTCGAATGTGCTGATAAGCCTTTTATCAAAGGAGTTAGGGTTTAAATTAAAAACCTACTCATTGTCCAGCAAGGAAGCGGTTTACGATGAGAATAAGCAGGCGACAGCCATTGCGCAATATCTGCAAACGGACCATACCAATTTAGAATTGGACCCGGTGATATACCGCGGGCTTTTTTTAGAAACCGTGGCACATTACGATGAACCGATCGATGACCCGAACTTTCTTTCTTACCGCGTGATCGCCAGGCAGGCCAAAGAGGATGGCATCAAGGTGCTGCTTTCCGGTTTAGGCGGGGATGAGTTATTTTTGGGTTATCCGATGGTATTTTTGCGGGATAAAATGCGTTTGGTCTTCACGATCCCGCGTGTTTTGCGCCACAGTATCCCGCGATCGGTCTCGCAGTTCTCTAATTATTTTTATAAAGGCATGCACCTGGCCC
>Ga0154339_1117_pt1 | contig 15625 bp, 13 predicted proteins | sample RifGroA2_FD_115867 | JGI IMG/M metagenome (GOLD analysis project Ga0154339, IMG submission 115867) | Omnitrophica WOR_2 bacterium GWA2_47_8
CTCTTCGATGGCGCCGCGGGTACTGCCCCAGCCGACAACCAACAGCTCGGCCTTTTTCGGCCCGAACATCTCGGGTTTGGTCAGGGCTTTTTTGACCGCGTGGATCTTGGCATTGCGGATCTGGTGCGAGCGCTGGTTGCTTTTGGAAAAATAATTGACCGAGCCGGTGGCATCGGTGTTCAACCCCGTGACCCGTCGCATTCCTCCCGGTGTCCCGGGAGTCGCCTGGGAACTGCGGACCATTTCGATATTGTCCGGCAGCCGGGTCATGTGGAAACGTTCAAAGACAAAATCCGGTACTTCGTCAACGTTGTTGATCTGGTTCGCTTTCAGCATATCGATGACCTTGTAGCTGTTGGCGGTTTGGAAATCGCTGGCGATGAAGACCGGGACGTGCAATTTTTCCGCGATATACCGGGCCATCTGCGGCGCGTAAAAACAATCAATGACATTGGAAACGCTGATCACGACCTTGGTGTTGTCGCCGTGATTGCCGAAGATCATGGCCGGCAGGTCGGATTGTTCCGTCTTCGTGGGCATGCCGGTCGACGGGCCGGAACGCTGGGCATCAATAATGATCACCGGGATCTCCGCAGCCGCGGCATAGCCGATAAATTCCTGTTTCAAGGAAAGCCCCGGGCCTGAGGTGCAGGTGATCGCCGGAACGCCGCCGTAATAGGAACCGATCGCGACACCGATCGCGGCGATCTCATCCTCGGCCTGATGCACGATCCCTCCGTACGATGGAAAAATCTTGGCCAAGTTATGCATGATCGACGACGCCGGCGTGATGGGATAACCGCTGAATAATTTTATGCCGGCATCGATGACCCCCATGCTCAAGGAGGTGTTGCCATCGATGAGGATCTTTTCCTTGCCCTGCTGCGGCCGGGATTCCACGTCGAACGATAACGGGATATTGGCCTTGGCGTAATTGTATCCGTCCATAAATAATCTCAAGTTTGCCGCCATGCTCTCTTCGCTGAATTTTTTGCCGAAGGTGCGCTTGATCTCTTCCACCAGAAATTCGTTGGGCATGTTGTAAATACAGCTGAGCATCCCCAAGTAGTAAATATTCTTTCCCTTCCCGCCGATCTTTTTAATGACCGCCTGGGCATCGGCATCGACCTCAAAAGGATAAAGCGTGTAGCCCTCTTTCGCGACCTGTTTGCAGACCTGCTCGTAGGATTCGGGGTTCACGGCCTTGTCGCACATATCCAAAAGGACTTTACAATTCGGATTGGTTTCTTCGTCGGCCAAACGGCGGCTTAAGACAATTTCCTGTGAGGCTAAAATGAGGTCGGTGTCGTTGCCGATATTGGTGATATCAAAATCCGCCAAACGGATGACAACGCCAGACAAAGCGGGACGGGTGCGCGGCGGCGGGCTGATCTCCGCCGGGATCATCGGTTCGATGTAGACATATTTTCCCATCTTAGCAAAGGCGGTGATCAGGATATCCCCGGCCTTTTGCGCGCCGAAGCCGGCGTCCATGAGAAGTTCGAAACGCGTGACATGACGCATTTCAGGTTTTCGGTTTGTTGTTTTTTGCGGTGTTGTTTCGGTAGGCATATGAACTTCTTTCTTGATTTTTAAATTTTAGATGAATGATAGAACTATAGCACTTTCCGTTAAATTCGCAATAGAAAAACACAAATTTCTGGCCATTTTAAGACTTTATTGACTTTTTCTGGACAAATGACGCTGAGGAAGTCAATATTTCGCGTTGTTTTCTGAATTCTTTACTGTTGGCGCAACGCCCAACAATTGCGGACGCAGTTCCTCCAAACCTTTCAACGCGATCTTTGAAAAATCCGAGACCGCGGTTTGGGGCGCGGGCGTTTCGTTTTTCAGCAATTCATCCACCCCAAATTCGGAATCGAGCGTAAAGCCGGCGTCCTTGATCATCTGCAGGGTCTTAAGCCGGGTGGAACCTTTGGCGTTGAGATACCCATCCAGAAAAAGCGAATTGGCCGGATACAACGCCATGACTTCCATGTCGCGCAGATGCAGTTCCCGTCCGGCGGCGACACGGATCTCCGCCCTCGGATTGAGAAGGCGGAACACGCATAAAATGCGCAGGCAGTATTCCGGGGCCAACGGTGACGGCTCTTTGACCTTTGTTCCGGGGATCGGGATATAAAAATTGACCGGGATCGACGGCGCCTGCAATTTTCGCAGAGTATACGCCACTTCCAGAACATCGTCGCTGGTCTCCCCCATCCCGATGATCATTCCGGAACAAACTTCTAACCCTGCCTTTTTTGCGGCCTGCAGGGTGTTTAACCGTTCATCATACGTATGTGTCGTGCAAATCTCGGGATAATGCGCCCGCGAGGTATTCAAATTGTGATTGAGCCGGTCTAGGCCCGCCACTTTTAATATTTGGGCCTTTTCCTCATCCAAAAGCCCGGCGGAAACACAGACCTGGATAGGATAATTGGATTTGATCTTCCTGATGAGCTGCGACAAATGCTCGACGCGTTTCTGGGACGGCCCCCGCCCGGCAAAGACCATGCAGTAGCGGAAAGCGCCGGACTCATAGGCCTGTTTTGCTTCTGCCAGGATCTCGGTGTCAGATTTGATCGGGTATTCTTTGATCTCGGATGAGGATGACTTGGCTTGGGCGCAGTAGTGGCAATCTTCGGGGCAATAGCCGTTTTGCGCGTTATTGATGATGTGGACATGGACCTTTCGTCCGAAGAACTTCTTCCGGACCTCAAAGGCGGCATCCAGCAAGGCTAAAAATTCAGTTTCTGAACTTAAAAGGCGCTGGACGGTTTCCAGGGGAATGGTTTGACCCGCGATACTGTCGATTGCTAACTGCGTATAAAAGGCTCGATCCATAATATTTTAGCCAATTTTGCGAAAATGTGGTATAGTTAGATACTCAATATTAGAAAGTATTCTAATATAAAGCAATCAATAAATCAAATTTTTCCAAAATCCTTGTCTGCTTTAAAGTTAGAAAAATTCTTGCTTATTCCGCAAAGCGCTATAACATAATACGTAAGGTAAAAAATAATGGACAAAAAGGCATCCCAATTACATACTTTTCACATTCCAGTCATGGGAACCGGCTTTTCGATCGATACACCGATCAAGGTGGCCCACTACGGGATTTCGTCTGTCATCTCCCTGGTGGATGATACCCTGATCGAACGGATCCGCAAGTTTTATTGCGAAAAGTTCAGCCTCCCCTACACCCCGATCACCAAATATGAAGAAGATTTCCGCGCCCGGCGCATTACCGAATATCTGAACTTAGTCGATAAGATCGTACAGAAGCAGTTTACAGAGTTAAAAAATTCCGCCTTTGAGGTCGGCACGGAGATCACTAAATATTTTGAACTTTTACCCGACCACAGCCCTCTGAAAAAATTATATGCCCGCATGCTGTCCATGACCGACCCGAAGGAAAGGCTCGCAGTTCAAAAGCAATTGCGCGACTCGATCGAGCCCGGCGACATCAGCGTCAATATCATGACCAAACTGGACCGCCCCAATTTTGCGCAGGACGGCAAGGAATTACCGCAGGAATATTCGGATGCCCTGGCTGCTTTGCGCGGATTTGCCCAAAGCACGCTGGCGTCAGCGATCGTTTTTTCCGCTGGGATCAACCGACGGCTTTACAGTTATGTTGAAAATTTCAAAGATTTTTACGCCGATACCAGCGGCAATATCAAGAAAAAGATCATCATCAAGGTCAGTGATTACCGTTCCGCGTTCACGCAGGGTAAATTTTTTGCCAAGAAAGGCATCTGGGTCTCGGAATACCGCATTGAGTCCGGATTAAATTGCGGCGGCCACGTCTTCCCTGCCGCCGGAGAATTGATGGGCCCCATCTTGGAAGAATTCAAGACAAAGCGCGCGGATTTTATCGCGACGCTGCACGGTGTTTATAACCAGGCGCTCCAATTAAAAGCAAAATTTGCATTTTGGAAGCCGTTAGACATCAAAGTCACGGCACAGGGCGGCATCGGGACGGCCAGCGAAGACCGGTTTTTGCACGAACATTACGGCGTGGACGGTACGGGCTGGGCGACACCTTTTCTTCTCGTCCCCGAAGTAACGAATGTTGACGCGACCACGCTCAAAAGACTTTCCGACGCAACCGAAGATGATCTTTACATCAGCGATGTTTCGCCGTTAGGCGTATCGTTCAATAACCTCAAGGGAAGTTTAAGCGATGAGGAAAAGGACCGAAAATTCCAAAAAGGCCGTCCGGGAAGCGCCTGCCCCAAAGGCCATTTAGTCACAAATACGGAATTCACGGAAAAACCCATCTGCACGGCGTCCCGTCAGTATCAAAAACTCAAGATCGAGCAGTTGCAGGCTGCGAACCTTCCCGAACCGGTATATCAAAAAGCGGTCCAGAATGTCATTAAAAAGGCCTGTATCTGCAATGAATTAGGCGACGGCGCCCTTTTGAAAAATAACATCACGGATGCCCAGCGCCAGCTCTTCCCCGCGGTTTGCCCCGGGCCTAATATCGCGTATTTTACCAAGATATCGACCTTAAAAGAAATGGTGGACCACATTTACGGGCGCTTGAACCTTTTGAATAATACGTACCGTCCGCATATGTTCATCAAGGAATTGATGTTGAACATCGACTATCTCAAAAAGGAAGTCACAGATGCCCTGCCTGGCCTCAGCGAAAACAATTTGAGATACTTTTATGAGTTTAAAATGAACCTGCGCAAGGGAATGGATCATTACATCGGTTTATTTCCGCAAATGATGAATGAAACAGTGGAACTGCGGAAGAGATCTTTGGAAGAGTTACATAATTTCAGAAGTCAATTTGAAGAATTTGTTACCAACAACCCTACTGTTTTCTCGTATGTCCCTGCCCACAATCTACAAGCCATCGAAGCCTAAAAACTGCCGATAAATTTTTATAACGGCGAATAAAGTTCGCTGCCCTTATTTTTAAACTCTTCTGCCTTCTGGTCCATCCCTTTTTTCAGGGCATCCTCATCGGAAATCCCTAATTGCGACGCGTATTCCCGGACATCCTGGGTGATCTTCATGGAACAGAATTGCGGCCCGCACATCGAACAAAAATGCGCGACCTTAGCGCCATCGGCCGGCAAGGTTTCATCGTGATATTCCTGCGCGGTTTCCGGGTCCAGGCCTAAGGAAAATTGATCGTTCCAGCGAAATTCAAAACGCGCTTTGGATAAGGCATCGTCCCATTGCCGGGCTTGGGCATGGCCCTTGGCGAGATCCGCGGCGTGCGCGGCGATTTTATAAGCAATGATCCCTTCTTTGACGTCTTTTTTATTCGGAAGCCCTAAATGTTCTTTTGGCGTAACGTAACAAAGCATTGCGGTTCCAAACCAGCCGATCATGGCCGCGCCGATGGCCGAGGTAATATGGTCGTAACCCGGGGCCACATCCGTGGTCAAAGGCCCTAAGGTATAAAACGGCGCTTCGTGGCAGATCGACAACTGCTTGTCCATATTTTCCTTGATCAAATGCATGGGGACGTGGCCCGGGCCTTCGATCATGGTTTGGACATCGTGTTTCCAGGCGATCTTGGTCAGATCGCCTAACGTTTCCAATTCCGCGAATTGGGCCGCGTCGTTGGCATCGGCTATACTTCCCGGCCTTAGGCCGTCACCTAATGAAAAACTCACGTCATATTGTTTCATGATCTCGCAGATATCTTCAAAATGCGTGTAAAGAAAACTTTCTTTGTGATGCGACAAGCACCATTTGGCCATGATCGAACCGCCGCGGGAAACGATCCCTGTCAGGCGTTTGGCCGTTAAGGGAATGTAGCGTAGCAAGACCCCGGCATGCACGGTAAAATAATCCACCCCTTGTTCTGCTTGTTCTATTAAGGTATCGCGATAAATTTCCCAGGTCAATTCTTCTGCCTTGCCGCCGACTTTTTCCAATGCCTGATAGATCGGGACGGTCCCGATGGGAACGGGTGAATTACGCAAGATCCATTCCCGCGTTTCATGAATATTTTTTCCTGTGGAAAGGTCCATGACCGTATCGCCGCCCCAGCGGATGGCCCAGATCATCTTTTCCACTTCTTCGGAGATGCTGGAGGAAACCGCAGAGTTGCCGATATTGGCATTGATCTTGACTAAAAATCTCCGGCCGATGATCATCGGTTCAGTCTCGGGGTGATTGATGTTCGACGGGATAATGGCCCGGCCGATCGCCACCTCATTACGAACAAATTCGGCTGCACAGCCTTCGCGTATCGCGATAAATTCCATCTCCGGGGTGATGATGCCCTGACGCGCGTAATGCATCTGGGTCACATTCTTCCCGGCCTTGGCTCGTAACGGTTTGATTGCTTTAGGAAAACGGATCGATGCCAGCTGATCGTCGCTTTCACGAAGCTGCCGGTAATGCGAGGTCGATTGGTTCAATTGCTCGACATCACCGTGGGAAAGGACCCAGGGAAGGCGTAAAGGTTTGAGGCCTTTTTCAATATTGATCTCGATCGCCGGGTCCGTATACGAACCGGCGGTATCGTATAAACGCACCGGCGGGTTGGCGGTCTTTTTATTGTTCATGCCGACAGTGTCGGCCAATTTGATTTCGCGGAACGGAACGCGGATATCCTGGAAAATTTTTCCATCTTGATAGATCTTGGTTGATCCAGGAAAGGGCTTAATGGTCAAATCCTTTTGATCCGGCGCTGTTTGATTAACCGAAGAATTAGACAACGGGGTCTCGGAAGATTGAGTGATCATTCACGTTCCTTACGTTTAGTGTTAATAAAAAATCAATTTGCTGACGTATTATAGTATAGTGAAAAAATTAACGCAAATGTAATTATGGAATTAACTGCCCTTGTGAAGGAACAAACGGCGTGACGAGATCAACTGAAGGAGGTTCCGCAGCCGCAGCTGCTTTTTGCGTTGGGGTTTCGGTATTTAAAGCCGCTCTCTTTTAAGGTATCGACGTAGTCGATCTGGATCCCTTGCAGGAAAGATAAGCTTTCCGGATTGACAAAAATCTCTAGATCGCCCTGTTTAAGGACAATATCATTTTCATAAGGGCTTTTTTGGAAACGAAGTTCATAGGAAAGCCCGGCGCAGCCGCCTGTTTTTACGCCCACACGAAGGGCCTGCCCCTCCTTGCCTTCCTTGGCCATCATGGACTTGATCTTTTCAATGGCCGACGGGGTCAACGTGAGCACGGTCGGGTTTTCTTTGTTGGCACTATGTTCTTTATTGATTTCCATCTCATTTCCTCCACTACAACTATAAAATCTTATTGCGGTTAAGTCAAATACTCTTATTTTTTTGGATAAAAAAGCGCGATGCTGCTGGTAAAACCGTGCAAAAAATTACTGCGCCCGACGGGGCCGATCTCCCCGGCGCAAAAGAACCCGGCGGCCGGGACCTGCCCTAAATGGCGCTGGATGATCTGGATATCGTGGTTCTTGGTACGGAACAAATACTCTCCCCGACCGTTGCAGGAAAAGACCAGCGCGCCTTTGGGCTTCTTTTCGGTCACGTTTTTCTGCTGTAGGGTCAAAAGCTCGTTCAGGTCCTCGGTCGCCGAGACCGCATCCCGCACGTGAAATTGCACGGTTTGCCCGGGCTTGACGTAATCAGCGATCGCGCCGGATCCCGTATTTTGATCTAACCCGATGACGGCCCGGATAAGAAAATCGCCTCTTTTAAGGGGATGTTTATATTCATCCATGGCAATACCGACAAAGATCGCCTCCTGCATGAGCAGTTTATCGCGGATCGAGGCCTTATCCAAAACCTCCTTAAGGATGGAAAGAAACGGCCGGCCCGCTAATTCATGGATGACATTATCTTCCGCTTTGGTGACGATATAAGTCTCTCCCAGCGGCCGGCACCCTTGCGAAACGATCGTCTGCACATCAAAATCCCCTAACAGCACAACGCCGATCGCCCCGTCGGAATATTCTTCCTGATTGATAAAAAGCAGATTATCTCCGGCATCGGATGCGCCGGAGGCCAACCCGCCGATGACCGGACACCCCGGGTAGGTCGCATTCAAGCCCTGAAGGAATAAATTCATGTCCAGCATGAACGGGTCGGGCAGCGTCAAAAATTTCGGATTTTCATTCGGGTAAACCTCAAAGAAATTATACCAATCATCTTTTGATTTCAATTGTTCGAGCTGGAATTGGTTGATAAAAAACGGGTGGATGCGGACATTGGGAAGCTTGGCCAATATCAAAGTGACCGCGGACTGCCGTTCGATCTCGCTGGATGTCCCGATGATCCCCGCGCAGGTACAGCCCAGCAGATGTTTGACCTTGGTCTGGGCCCGCAGCATATTGACGATCTCGCTAGCCTGGCTTCGCGAGTGCTCCGAAAAGAATAAAAATCCCAGGTCATAGGAGTCCGAAATTCCGCCAGTCAAATCTTTTTTGATCTGCTCGAGGTCCTTGGCTTGCGTTATTAAACTTTTAAATTCCATCCCAATTTTCCTTTTAACGAACCCGATTTATTATGCGTGGTAAGAACATAAGGTAGATTATAGAGAACTTTCTGCGCTATTTCAATCCTTCATTCGAGAAACTTTTTATTTTTTGCGATACAAAAGTGCAGAATGGGGCTTACACGGGTTGGGATGGCATTATTTTGACGCACGGATCATCAAGATCGGGGTATCGGTGCGATGGCGCAAGTTTTCAGCCACGCTCCCCAGGAGAATATCTTTAAAGAACCGGTGCCCGTGGGTCGACATCGCGATCAGATCACACTGTTCTTTTTCCGCAACTTTAAGGATCTCGGTCGCCGGATCACCGGCCAGAAGAAAATTCTTAACCTGAAATCCTTCCTGGGTAAATTCCTTTGCCTTCTCGGCCAAATACGCCCTATCATCCTTGATCTCTTCGGAGTCCGCCAAATCCAGTTCTTGCTGCAGGCGAGCCGCGTAACCATCGGCGACATGCACGAACACAAGCTCGGCGTTCGTTAGGCGGGCAAGGGAACGGATATGCCGCAAGATCGGCAGATCGATCGGGGAGATATCCAAGGGGATCAAGATTTTTCGGTACATGACCTTTCCTTTCAGGAGTAAATTCCTTTTTGCCTTAACGATTAAACCACATCATAAATGTTTGGGCAAGCAAATAAACATTCAGACAAACAATGACCGTTGTTACCAGCCAGGCGATGATCTGGATGAGAAGGGAATTTGAGAACTTCCCCATCTTTTTTCTGTCGCTTGTGAACACCACGAGTGGAATAACGGCAAAGCTTAATTGAAGCGAAAGAATGACTTGGCTGAGGATCAATAACTGCCCCACACCCTTTTCGCCATACAACGCGGCCACAATGACCGCCGGGACAATCGCGACTAACCGTGTCAATAAACGCCGCATCCAAGGCCGTAACCGGATATTGAGAAACCCTTCCATGACGATTTGGCCGGCGAGGGTCCCGGTCAGGGTTGAATTCTGCCCGGAACACAATAAAGCCACAGCAAAAAGGACACTGGCGAACGGATTTCCCAGGGTGGGGGAAAGCAATTTATAGGCATCCCCTATATCCGCGACACTTTCATTCTCGGTCCCGTGAAAAGTGGCGGCACTGAGGATTAAAATGGCGGCATTGATAAAAAAGGCGCAAAGCAGTGCGGCGGTCGAATCGATGGTCGCAAAACGGACCGCCATGCTCTTTCCTTCATCATTGCGTTCAAACGCGCGAGTCTGGACGATGCTGGAATGCAGGTAAAGATTGTGCGGCATGACCGTTGCGCCTAAAATTCCGATCGCGATGTAAAGCATCTGCGGGTTGGTTACAATTTCCGCCTTGGGGATCAAATTCGCGATGATCCCGGAAATATTCGGATGCGAAATAAGCATTTCATAGGCAAAACAGCCGCCGATAATAAAAATTAGGGCCGCAACCAGGCATTCCAAAATGCGGAACCCTTTGTTTTGCAGGAATAAAATGATCATGACATCGCTCGCCGTGAGGATGACGCCGACAACCAGCGGGATATGAAAAAGCAAATTCAAGGCAATGGCGGAACCGATGACCTCGGCCAAGTCACATGCCGCGATCGCCAATTCGCATAATATCCACAGGAAGAAACTTGCGGGCTTCGAATAATGGTCACGGCAGGCCTGGGCCAGATCGCGTCCGGTGGCGATCCCCAATTTTAACGAAAGATGCTGCAAAAGGATCGCCATAAAATTAGAGATAAGAATGACCGATATCAGGGTATATCCGAATTTTGCCCCTCCGGCCAGATCCGTAGCCCAATTCCCCGGGTCCATATATCCGACCGAGACCATCAAGCCCGGGCCGACAAAGGCCAAGATCTTTCGCCAGAACCCCGCATTTGTCGGCACTCGAATGGAAGAGTAAACTTCAGGCAAGCTCGGCGATGTTAAATTCCGCCGCCATCCCGATTGCCCCAGATTGATTTTTTCTTCGCTCATAGCTGCTTATCCTTTTCTATTGCGCTGTCGTTTTTTCACGTACCGAGTTAACAATTGTATCGATATTATAAGTCATCATGCCGATGTAGGCCCCTTCGGGTCCCTCTTCTGAGCCCGTGTTATCGGAAAACAATTCTCCACCCACCGCAACATCCCAGCCTCTCGATTTAACGGCTTCCTGTACATCTCGCAAATTTTTTGCCGGGATCGAGGATTCGACAAAGATCATTTTAACTTTTCTTTCAACAATAAAATCCGCTAAACGCGCCACTTCTTCGGCTCCCACCGAGGATTGTGTGGTGATGCCGTGCAACCCCACTGCCTCAAAATCATAGGCCCTCCCCAAATACCGAAAGGCGTCATGTGTGGTGACTAACACTCTTTCTTCACCGGTCAATTCAAAAGCCCTATTGTGCACATACTCATGCAGTTCTTTTAATTTTGCGATATAGGCATCGGCATTGGCACTGAATTGGTCTTTTAATTCCGGCGCAAACGCGATTAACTCATCGCGTATCTTTTCCGCGGCTAAGATCCACAATGTGACATCGAACCAAATATGCGGGTCATGCTGGCCCTGCAAGGTTTGATCCTCCAGCCGCATGCTTACGGGAAGGGTTTCGCTGACGGGGACGGTCTTGATCGTTGCCCCCATCTTTTGCAAAGCTACTTCCATCTTTGATTCCAATGAAAGTCCGTTATAAAAAATAATGTCCGCTGAAGAAAGTTTATCCATATCGCTTTCACTGGCACTGTACAGATGAGGATCAACGCCCGGCCCGATGAGCCTTTGGACATTGATATTTTCACTGCCGATATTTTTCACGATATCCGCGATCTGGCCGATGGTCGCTACGGCGTGAATTGGCTCTCGAGCCTCGGGATTCAACACCAAACAAAAATTTAAAATGATATATATCAGCAACATTTTTAGAGTTTTCATTTTGAACTCCTTTCATACCTTATCCTCGGCATTTCTGGCAAATGCCATAAAAATGCATTTCGTGGCCTAATATCTGGAAACCTTGTTTTTCCAGAAACGGGACATACACACGGTCTTCTTTCATGTCTGGGAATTCAATGATCCTGGAACACCTGATGCAGCGCGCGTGGTGATGCGGCTTCTCATCGTACATGTGCTCAAAATGATGGTGCTTTTCCCCGAAGGCTGTTTCGCGGATAATACCCGCCTCCAACATTTCATGCAGGCTGCGGTAAATGGTTGCGCGGGACACTTTCATATTATGCTGTTTACAAAATTTTACGATCTCTTCGGCCGCAAAATGGCCATGCGAATTCATGACCATCTTAAAAACTTTTGCCCGGCCGGAACTGAACTTAAGCCCGGTCTTCTTTAGATAATCCCCGAACTTCTCCTGCTCGATCTCGATTTTAGGGTCGATGAGTGCGTTTCGCATAATGAGACACTGTATCATTTAAGAAACAAAAAAACAAGGGCTTTTTGCCCTTTTTATTAGACATCCTTATTTATCCGTTAAACGTATCAGCCCGCCATTTGATCGAACACCCCATGGACGGATATTGCTTTTTGGAGACCGGCACACCAGCGGCGTAATTATTGACCGCTTCTTTCAATTCTTCGTGGGTGACCTTATTTTCATCCTGCCAATTATCGTCAATGCGGCCATGGTAGACAAGTTCTTTATCTTTTCCAAAAAAATAGATGTCCGGCGTACATTGCGCCTTGAAGGTTTTCGCCACCTGCTGTGTCTCATCGGCCAGGTACGGGAAATCAATGCCCAATTCCTTGATCTTCTTTTTCATGTTCTCAGGTGAGTCATCCGGAAAGCTCGGATTGATGTTCGGATTGACAGCCACCGCGTTAACGCGCATACCTTTAAAATATTTGGTCAGTCTTACCAATCGCGGCCATACCGCAATGGCATAGGGGCAATGATTGCAGGTAAAGACCACGAGAAGCCCGCGTTCCCCATAAAGCGCGCTTCCCTTATATTCGTTACCCGATGGGTCTTTCAGGGTGAACTCCGGCATCTTGGTGCCAAGCGGGATAATAACTGATTCCAATAACGCCACACTATCTCCTTTTTTAAAAACCGATTCCATTATAAATAGACTGCTTCCCCTGTCAAGACAAAATCTGTTTCGAATTTTCATTTGCTTAAAATATCAGAACTTTTTATAATAAAGCGCAACAAAAGGATAGCGATGACAAAAGGCAAAAATCTGATCCTGGAGCAAATGGGGAACGGCCCCATGGACAACTTTCAATACTTCCTCGGTGATCACAGGACAAATGAAATAGCGGTGACCGACCCGGCCTGGGATATTGATTACCTACGTTCTCAAGCGAAAAAAAAGGGTTATAAAATTTCCGCGATATTTCTGACCCATGGCCACCACGACCATACCAATGGCCTGGATAATTTATTATCCACGCACGATGTTCCGGTCTATATTTCCAAGAACGAACATCCTCTTTATATGCCGAAGTGTAAAAACCTTACCCAGATCGAAAACCATACCAAATTAAAGATCGGCGGCATTGAATTCCAATGCCTCTTTACCCCCGGACACAGCCCCGGGTGCCAGGTTTTTCTCCATGGCAACACTTTGATCTCCGGGGATACGCTGTTTATCGACGGCTGCGGCCGCTGTGACTTACCGGGCAGCAGCCCCAAGGACATGTACAACTCGCTCTATAACGTGATCATGCAACTGCCGGATCCGACCGTCATTTATCCGGGTCATGATTACGGACCCACTCCTTTTGCCACCGTAAAAGAGCAAAAAGAAACAAACCCCTATCTGCAATGCAGCAGTTTAGAAGAGTTCCTTCAGGAAAGAATGGGTATTTCATTTTGAAGGGAAAACATACCGAGAACTTGCTCCATCACCCCAACTTCATCAAAGTAGTCCTCCCTCTTTTTTGCCTTATCAATCTCCTTATTTTGGGAGGCGCAGCTCTGCACGTATACGTATTCGCAGATGAGTTGAACTTGATATGCAACCCTTTTCGTTTTTTAACAAAAGCCACGATCCTGCCCTACTATACGAATTACCCTACATTTTACAGCTATTTAATTACCCTGCCGATAAGCATCGTTGCTTTGATCATTTATTTCATTAACAAATATCCTCTTTCGGGACTTTCGGACCCGCTTTTTATCGAATTCGTCTTACAGGAAAATTACGTCACGTTGACCAAAACTGCACGGCTGCTTACTGTCATGATAGCGATCACAATATTGATCATCATTTTCTATTATTGCTACAAAAACTATGGACGATTATGCGCATTGCTGGCGGCCACCATATTAACCCTTGATCCCCTGACCATATATTTTCAGCACAGCCGATTTGCCTTACCCGATATTTTAGTCGCCTTCCTCATAACGATCGCCATGCTTTTAATATTCAACTCGATCGAAAAGCAAAACACAGCACACTTTTACTGGGCCTGTTTTTTTACGGGCCTTGCCACAAGCACCAAATTCAATGCCGTTTTTATGATCCTGCCGATCATTGTCCTGTTCATCCTTCGAAAAAACTTGAACATGCCGGCTTTTTTAAAAAAAATAAGTTTGCCCTGGGCCTTACTGAGCATTTTGGGCGGACTTCTCATCGGATCCCCGGCCTTCCTAATAAAACCGGGCATTTACCTGGAGGGGTTTCAAGAGGAAGCGGATCTCCTATTTTATAGCGGCGACATCGGCGCCCATCAAAAAAAATGGACATGGATCCTTGAAAATCTCTGGGAAAGGGACCCAGCCCTGGCCGTAATCTTTATTTTTACGATCTTTTCCCTTTTTCAAAAATTAGACTACCGGAAGAAAATCTTCCTCTCATTACTGCTTCCATCGATCGCCGTCATTGGAAATCTTGAAAAAAAATCCATCCATTACCTGCTATTTCTTTATCCATTATTATCTGCTGAAGCAAGCCGCGTGCTTGCCGTGATGTGGGACAGGCTGAAAAACGCGTGGGCCAAAGGCTGTTATATCGTACTGCTCCTAACGATCATTGGATTCTGGGCAACCAAAATGTATCAGCGCGCGCAAATAGAATTCAAGATTGACAATCGCATCTTAGCGGCGGAATGGATCTATAAAAACATCCCTCCGCATAGTAAAATTATTGTTGATACCCGGGGGTATGAGCCCAGGCTGTCAGGGTGGCAAGTTCTGAGCGACACGGAAAATTTTAAATTCAAATCAAAGGAATTATTTGATATCTGCATCGCGACCTTAGAAAAGAAGATCGAATACGAGATATTCCGAAGAAAGTATAAAAAGCCTGATTGGAATAAAATCTTAGAAATCAATGCGCCGTATTTCATTACATCCAATGTCGATTATGATCGGTATTTTAAGGCGGGATCAGCGAATTATATCAAAACTGAGGCTGTCATGAAGCTATTCCGTCAGCAGAAAGCTTTTTATGAAGACCTGCTGTCGGGAAGATCCCCGTATCATGAAATAATAACATTCGACTCCGGCTCCGGACCGATCCAAAAGATCTACCAATTAACCCCAAAATAAAGAATTAAACTTTATATCCACTGGCGGGATTTAATTTAAGCCCGGAGGTAAAAACACTCCTGACGAGGCCGCGATACATCCAAAAGGGCAGGCATTTGCGCATGGTATAGAGAAATTTGCTCTCAATATCCGGGATATTGCGGAAGGACGGATACCGCGCGTTGATCAATTTCTCGATCAGGATAGGGATCTCTTCCGGGTCTTTGTGGCAATCCTTGACATATTCCATGACCCTTTTCTTTAAAAATTGCGATATCGGATAATAAGGGCTGCTCGGATTATCAAAATTTTTGGCGTAGCGGGCGTTATCGTGAAAGATCTTTGTATTGTAGGTCCCCGGTTCGACCAAAAGGACATCGATACCGAAAAATTTCAGTTCATAATGCAGGCTTTCGGAAAAGGCCTCCAAGGCCCACTTACTCGCATTGTAAGCGCTGAAACACGGTGAGGTGGAAAACCCGGCCACACTGGAGATGTTGATGATCCTCCCCCGCCGTCGTTGACGCATCAGAGGAATAACTTCGCGGGTCACATTCTGCACGCCAAAAAAATTCGTCTCCATCTGCTCGCGGATCTCTTCTTCCGTTAGATCCTCAAAGGCCCCGCCGATCCCGAACCCGGCGTTATTCACCAGCACATCGATGTAGCCATGCTTTGACGCGACTTCGGTGATCGTTTGTTTGATGGAAAG